>WNGG01002233.1_pt1 | contig 21999 bp, 20 predicted proteins | sample 5400661 | NCBI WGS metagenome assembly WNGG01 (sample SAMN13153372, study PRJNA577476) | soil metagenome | isolation source: 100 cm soil or saprolite under Garry oak tree replicate 1 | place: USA:California | collected 2016-06-15
GGGCGACGCGGGTGGTCTCGGCGCCGACGCGAAGGGCGCTGGGAAAGCGGGATCAAGGCTGCCGCTGGCCGGGCTGCGACCGCCAGGTCAACTGGTCGACGCCGCACCACATCGTCGCCTGGGCGAGAGGTGGACCGACGCGTCTCGACAACCTTGTTCTTCTCTGCTTTTTCCATCATCGGCTCGTCCATGAAGGCGGCTGGCAGGTGATGAAAGTCGGTCGCGAGTTTCGATTCCTGCCGCCCGACCGCGTAGTCATGAGGCGGGCGCGCGGGCCGGGGATGCGCTGGGCGGCTTAGGTCAGCCCGGGTTGACGACCTGCAGATGCGCGTCCTTCAGGCCCCAGTCGGGACCATTGAAGGGATGAAATCCAGGTCCCTTGCGCAGCACGCCGCGCGCAAGGCGGTCGTAGTCGACACCAGTCAGGTGGGGTACGCCCGCTGCGTCAAGTCGCCCAAACAGGCGCCGGGCCCCCTCGGGCGTCCAGCCTGAGCCGGCGCCGTGCTCGAGGTGGTAGATCACTCGTGGCGGGGCTAGATTGACCATCTCGACTCCTGCTGCGTAGGCCTGAACCATGGCCAGGCTGTCGAGGTGGAAGGAGTACATCGGCCACTCCGGATAGCCCTGGATGCCCTGCCACACTTCGTGACTTGTCAGCGTGAAGTCGCCGCAGCCCCACGTGAACAGATCCGGCAGCGAACCGCCATGCGAGACATTCCACACCGCGCGGTTGACTCGAGACCTGGCGCGCGCATACCCCGGGCGATCATGTCCAGCGGGGCTGTGCGTGCCGTCCTTGCGGTGCGCCCTCAGCCACGGTAGGGCACGACACGCCTCGGGCGAAGGCAGTGATTTGCCGTCGAGGTCTGCCTCGACGTCGAGACGGTCGACGCGGTACATGGCGGCCGGGTCCAGGTCTTGCCGCAGGAACGCGAACAGGTCGTCGCTCAGCAGGATGTCGATGTTCGTGCACAGGACGAACTGGGCAGTCGCGTGGCGAATGCCGACGTTCTTGGCAATCATCTGGAACAACGGCAGCCCGTCCGAGTGCTCGAATTTGCCGTGCACCTCGGGCGGCACGACGACGATGGTGGGCTGGAACCATTCCGAACGCGGCCAGCGCAACGCTTCGCAAAGTGGTGGCCTCTCCGGCGGGGGGTTCCATTCCACGAGGACCAGCTCGATGGGCGCCTTGAACCGGAGCGATTGCTCGCCCAGCCCGTCGATGAAGAGCTGGGTCCTGGCCATCTGGTTCCCGCCGTGGTCGTCGTTGCGCGTCGCGGCCACCACGCTCAAGCTGGGGCGATTCCCGGCGCCCGAAGGGGTCGCCGTCACGCGGTCGAGGCAGACCTCGGGCGGGCGGTGATCATCGTGTGCCAACCCGTCCGGCGCTCGAGCCAGCGGAAGGCGGGCATCGGGAGCCAGCGGAAGTACCAGACCCACTGGTACTCGTACTTCACGTACTTGTCGATCTGGTAAGGAAAGATGTGGTCCTTGTGGATGTCGACCACGTCGTAATCACTCAAGAGCCACCGGACCCCGCGGAACGAGTAATAAAAGGTGACAGGGCTGCCTTCCTGCGCCTCGGAGTACCTTCGCACGAGCTCGTCCGACCGCCAGATCGCCCCGCGGCCGTACCCGATGATGATCCACAACACCTTCCAGGACCACTTCGTGTAGAGCATCAGGCGCAGCTCGGTGTCCGGCTTGCAGTACCGCTTCAGCTGCTCCATGACCCGCTCCGGGTGAGGCGTGTGATGGATGACGCCAAATGAATAGATCAGGTCGTACCTCTCGAGGGGCACGAAGTCGCTCAGGTGCTCGGCGTTGCCCTCGTAGAAGTTCGCCTTCAACCCGAAGACTTCGAATCGTTTCTTGCAGAGCTCCAGGCTCTCGCCCGAGAGGTCGACGACGGTGATGTCGGCGCCCGCCCTGGCGAAGTTGATCGAGTCCGTTCCGATGCCACAACCGATTTCCAGCACCTTCTTGCCGCGCCAATGCGCGAAGTCCGCGAACGCGGGGATGTGCGGCTCGACGAAATACTTGCGCGCCTCGACCTCGTCGAAGTACTCGCGCGTACCCACCGGCTTGGTGGAGTGCCGGATGTTGCAGGGGCGCCGGCTCCAGTACGCGCGGACCTGGTCGATGACCGAGGTGTTTTCGGCTACCGACACGGTTCAGGTCCTCGCGCCGGCGGGATCGATCCACATGCTGGCCAGCGCGTCGGCGAGTCGCTGGTTGTTGTCTCCAAGCCCAAGCCCGATGTAGTTCGGCATTCGCGCCGCGGCTGCTTGCTTACGAAGAAGCCGCCAGGCGTCCACCAGCACCGTCGACCGGGGGATCGTCGTCACATCCAGGCCGGCATAGGCCCGATCCGGGTTCGCGATCACGACAACGTCCTTGCCCTTCATGGCCTCATGAAGCCCGGCCGCGTACTTGACCGAGTCCCCTAGCACGGAGCGAGCGGCGTCCATGGCGATCGGATCATGCACGGTGACGTTGGCCCCGGAGTCGACCAGGCTCTTCGCGAGGATGAATCCCGCCGCTTCCTCGATCACGTTGCTGTCAGGTTTGTATGACAGGCCCAGGATCGCCACCGAACCCCCTTCGGGCACCAGCTCGAGGACGCGGGCGGCCAGGCGCTGGTTGGTCGACGCATTGAATGCGTGCACGGCCTCCGCCAGCGATGCCTGCTGGCCCACCTGACGCGCAAGGTAGGCGAGCGCCTGGTTGTCGCGCGGGAAGCACGGCCCGCCGTAGGCGACGGCGCCTTTCAGGTATCGGCTCCCGATCCTGGTGTCGAGTCCAAGCGCCGCAGTCACGATGTCGACGTCTCCGCCCGGAAGCTGTTCGCTCAGGGCCGCGACCATGTTGGCGAAGGAGATCCTCATGGTCACGTAGGCGTTGACGGAGATCTTGGTCAGCTCCGCGTTGACCAGGCTCATTCGCGCGACCGCCGGCTCGTTGTCGCAGACGGCCTTGTAGATCGCCGCCAGCTGCTCACCCGAGCGGTCGTCGAACTCGCCGATCAGCAGGAACTCCGGGTTCAGGAAGTCGCGGATCACCTGCCCGAGCGCGATGAACTCGGGGCTGTAGCAGACGCCGAAATCCTCGCCGCAGCGCTTGCCCGATTCCTGCTCGAGGACGGGGATCATGCCGTACTCGGTCGACCCGGGCAGGACGGTGCTCGTCAGCACGACGAGGTGGTAGCCGGACTTCTCGCGCAGAGCGCGACCGATGGACCTGGCGGCTTCCACCACGTAGCTGATCGAGAAGCCACCCTCCTCGGTGCTCGGTGTCGGCACCACGATCAACGTCGCGTCGCTGGAGTGCACCGCCTCGCCGATGTCCTGCGTGGCGCGCAAGCGCGGATGCCCTCTCGTGATCATCTCGCTGAGGGCCGGCTCGGTGACAGGCGCCGTCCCCTTGTTGATCAGGCCGACGGTCCTGGCCGAGACGTCGGCGCCGACCACCGTGAAGCCCTTGTCGGCGAAGCAGGCGGCAATGCAGGCGCCCAGCTTGCCAAGGCCGATGACCGAGATGGCAGGCAGCTTGCTCACGCCCGTTTTCCCTTCGCTGCTCCGGCCGGCTCCGCCTTGCTCTCGCCGCGCTCCGTGAGCATGCGGCCGAAGTACGAGCGGACGTTGTCAGGGTCCTTGGTCGAGAAGTACCAATCGATGGTCTTGTGCAGGCCGTCGAAGAATTTCATCTTCGGGCTCCATCCGATGAGGTCTTTCGCGAGCTTGTTGCTGGCCACCCGGTTCAGCGGGCCCGTCGGCATGTGGGTGAGGAACTTGATGTCGGCCGTCTTGCCCGTGTAACGGAGGACCTCGTGAACCGCATCGATGACGCGAGTGCGCTCCATCGTGCCCAGGTTGATCGGCGTGCCGTCGATGACGCCACTCTCGGCGGCCGCGACCATGCCCTCGGCGATGTCGCCGACGTACGTCCAGTTGCGGATCTGGCTGCCGTCACCCCACACCTCGAACGGATTCTGCCCCGTAAACGCGCGTGCGATCATCGCAATCACGGCGTGGTTCTCGACACCGCGCTCGCCGTAGACCGTGAACAGGCGACACGACACGGACTTCATTCCGTGGCCGCGGTGATATGACTGCAGCGTGAGCTCGGTCATGAGCTTGGCCCAGCCGTACATGTGGTCGGAGTCATATGGCGGCCCGACCATCTCTTCAGTCAGATAGAGCTCTTTGGAAAGGTCCTGCTGGATGTAGTTGGGGTACACGCAGCCGGACGACGCGAATACGAACTTGTCGACGCCCTCATCGAGCGCCGCGTGAACGATGAGCCCGTCCATCACCAGGTTGCGCGCGCATTCGGCGTCATGGATCTCGACGTAACCGCGGCCGCCGTGAATGGCCGCCAGGTGAAAGACGACGTCCATGTCTTTACACGCTGCCTTGGCGGCACCGTCCGTCAGCAGGTCGGCCTGAACGAGCTCGACCGTCCCCTTGTCGATGTGGGTGCGAATGTTCTGTGCCGTGCCGCTTGACAGGTCGTCGATGACGCGGATTTTGCGAGCGCCACGCTCCACCAGCTTGTCGACGATGTGCGAGCCGATAAACGAGGCCCCGCCTGTCACCAGCACGTGACGGTCTTGCCAGTCTTGGATGCGATCGCCTTCGCGGTTCTTGTTGGGTTGCAATGTTTCAGGCTTCTCCTAATGGGGTTTCGGAATTGATTCTTAACACAGCGAGAGCGAGCGCAGACGCCGACGCGAGCTCGTGCACTTCGCCTTTCCACATCGCATCGACGGCCTGATCAAGGGCGACGAGATGGACGGTCGCGGGCGCCAGGTCCATCGCGACCGGTTCGCCCACCCGCTTCGCGCCCCGGGCGAGAAACACGTGCTCAGTGCCGCAGCCTCGATTGCCGTCGACGACGTAACGCCCGAGGTCGAGCCAGTCCGCAGCCTCATAGCCGGCCTCTTCGAGGAGCTCGCGGCGGGCCGCGTCGAGCGGCGTCTCGCCGTCGTCGATGAACCCGGAGGGCAATCCCTGCGTCACCGCGCGGCCGCCATGGCGGTAGTGCTTGATAGTGACGAGCCGGCCGTCGTCCATGAGGGCGGCGACGACCACGAAGTCGCGAAGCCGGATGGTGTAGAAGTCGTCGACGCGACGCCCGTCGGGGAGCTTGATGTGCTCCTCAAGCACCTCTATCCACGGTTCCCGACGCAGAAGGCTCTTCGTTGACTCGACTGTCCACTCGCCGCCGCTCAACAGGGGCCCGAACCCAACACGGTCGGCCCATGATACTTGGCCCGTACTCAGCGAGGCAACGCGAGCCCTAGCCTCCCCACGAAGTGGGGAGGTCGCCGCGGCCGCGAAGCGGCCCGGGCGGGTGGGGATGTCTTAACTGGCTGGATTGCCAGCGAACGCTTCTGTGCCAGATGGTGCGGGCCATGCGTTCGCCTACCACTGATCGCGCCCGATACCTCCGAAACAACATGACGGAGACCGAGCGGCGGGTGTGGTCGCGGCTCAGAAACCGAAAGATCGACGGCTACAAGTTCCGACGCCAGGTACCGCTCGGACCGTACTTCGTCGACTTCCTCTGTATATCCGGGCGTCTGGCTGTAGAGATCGACGGTCCGCTCCACGAGGAAGACTCAGACCAGCGGAAAACCGAATGGCTCAATCGCTCTGGCTATCGGGTCCATCGCGTACCAGTGAGCAGTGTCGATGAGTCCTTGGATGACGTCATTCATGGCATTTACCTCGAGTTGACACAGCCCTCCCTGCCAATTCCCTGCACCCCCACCCGGCAGCGCTTCGCGCTGCCGACCTCCCCACTGCGTGGGGAGGCAAGTGAATCGAGTCCCCCGCGGAGCCCGGGAGGCGTGTGCTGATACCGTAATAAGGCTCAATTTGAACGCGATCTCAACCATCGGCGTGGTCGGCCTCGGCACAATCGGATCGCAGGAGCTTGCGCTCTGGCAGCGCTCCGCCCACCAGACGGCCGGCTACGACATCTCCGAACCAAGGGTCAAGGCTGCGCGGGACGCGACCGCGTCGAACCCAGGCCCGGCGCCTCGCCTTTCGACGCGGATCACCGACCTCAACGAGGCCGACGTCCTCGTCCTGTGCCTGCCCAACCTGGCGCCCACCGGCGAGAACAGCATGGCCGCCTTCGATCGCTTCGTCGCCGACGCGGGCGCCCTCGACGAGAAGGAGCGCTTGTGGATCCTGGCCAGCACGCTGCCCATCGGCTTCACGCGCGAGGTCGCCGGCCGCCTCGGCGCCCAGGGCCGGCTGGTCGCGCACGCCCCCGAGCGCTTCGACCCCGGTCGCGGCACCGAGCTCGGCGAGATCCCGCGGGTGATCGGGGCGACGAGCCCCGAGGCCTTGAAGCTGACGGTCGAGCTGTACAGGGGCGCGGGCGTGACCACCCATCCGGTGGACCCGGTCGAGGTGGCCGAGGCCTCGAAGCTGCTCGAGAACTCCTTCCGGCTCGTGAACATCGCCTTCATCAACGAGTTCGCGGAGCTGTGCCGCCGCATCGGGATCACGGCGGCGGACGTCATCGACGCCGCGGCGACTAAGCCGTTCGCTTTCATGGCTCATCAGCCTGGCGTCGGCGCGGGCGGCACCTGCATCCCGACGATGCCGCGCTACCTCCTGGATGCGGCCAGAGAGAGCGGCCTGAAGATGCCAATCCTCCAGGATGCCGTGACCGGCAACGAGAAGATCATCGAGCGCGTCGCCGAGCACATCCGCGGACTGCTGTCGGCAAGCGGCATCTCGCGCGGGCGTGTGCTCGTCGTCGGAGCCGCCTACAAACCAAACTACCCCGACGCTCGCGCCTCCGCCGCGCTCGCGTTCGCGCGCGGCCTGGCCGCGCATCATTCGGTGCTCGTCTACGACCCCATCGTCGACGCCGCCAACTTTCCGAAAGAGATCGAGCTCGTGCGCGGGATCCCCGATGAGCGATTCGACGCCGTGGTCGTCGCCGTCAAGCACCGCGACACCGACCTCGCCGCGCTTCGCAACCTCAGCCCAATCCTCATCGACCTCGTGCGCGGCGCCGTCGAGGTGAGCGAGTCGATCTCGACCCGCAAGTAGTCCGCGGAATGCGGATCTGGATCGTCAACCACTACGCGGACCCGCCCGACGGCCTCGCCACCCGGAGCTTCGACATCGGCCGCCGGTTGGTGGAGAAAGGCCACCCGACGACGATTTTCGTCTGCGCCTTCAGCCATTACCACCTGCGGCCGGCCCGCACGTTGGGATGGCGTCTGTGGCGGGAGGAGGACATCGACGGCGTGAGGTACGTCTGGATCGCCGCCCCCCGCTATCGCGGCAACGACTGGCGGCGGGTCATGAACATGCTCGTGTTCAGCATCCTCGCGTTCGTCGCCGGCGCGGTTCGGCGCGAACGCCCGCAGGTGGTGGTCGGAGTTTCGGTTCATCCGCTGGCGGCCCTGAGCGGTTACTTCCTCGCCCGAATCAAGGGCGCGCGCTTCTTCTTCGAGGTGACGGACCTCTGGCCTGAGACTCTCATCGACTTCGGCCGCCTCAGGCCCGACGGTCGCGTCGCGCGGTGGATGCGCTCGCTCGAAAGATTCCTGTTCCGCCGAGCCGAGCGAATCGTGATGCTCTGGCGCCACACCGACGCATACGTCGAGTCGCAGGGCGTCTCGCCCTCCAAGATCCTGTGGGTGCCCCATGGCGTCGAGCTCGCGCGATACGAGGAGCTCGAGCCATATGAAGGCGCCCCGACGCGTCCTTTCCGAGTGATGTTCCTGGGCGGCTTCGTGACCTCGAACTCGATCGACAGCATCCTGGACGCGGCCGACGTGCTCGAGAAGCGCGGTCGCGATGACATCCGGTTTCTGCTGATCGGCTCGGGCCAGGAGCGCGCAGGGCTGATCGAACGCGCGAAAACGATGGGGCTGCGCAACGTCGACTTCCGGCCGCCCGTGCCCAAACGTGAGGTCGGCAAGGTCATGGGTGAGGCGGACGCTTTCATCTATGGGCTGCGTGACCTGCCGCTGTACAGGTTTGGAATCAGCCTCAACAAGCTCACCGACTACCTTGCCGCGGGCAGGCCGATCGTGTTCTTCGGGAGGTCCAGCTACGATCCGGTTCGAGATGCGGAGGCAGGCTTCAGCGTGCCGCCGGGCGATCCCGAGCAGGTTGCCGACGCCGTCGAGAGGCTAGTCGCGTTGACCCCTCGCGAGCGGATGGAGATGGGTGAGCGGGGCAGGCGGTACCTGCTCGAGCACCACAACATCCCGCGACTCGCCGACCGGCTCCTGGAGGTGTTCGAGGGCGCCAGGGCCCCGGCATGAGGCGCGACTACGTCACGACCTTCATAACAGAGGCCCTGGTCGTCGCCGGATATCTGCTCGCGTTCAAGCTCGTCGCCGACCACCTCGGCGCCAGCGGATTCGGCGAATACGCGCTGGCGCGGCGAACGCTGTCGCTGCTGCTTCCGCTTGGGGTGGTCGGCCTCGACATCGGGATCACGCGATACGTCTCATACGCCTCCGCCGAGAAGTCCGCGAGCGCAGCCGGATATGTGCCGGCGGGCTTGATCCTGATGTTGGTCGCCGTCGCGATCGTGAGCGCGGTCCTGCTCGCGTTCAACGGTTTCTGGGCCCAGGTCTTCTTTGGCTCACGAACTTACGCGACGACCGTGATCAGCATCGCGCCGCTGCTTGTGGGCGGCGCCCTTCACGTCGCCGCCTATGGCTACCTTCGCGGCCTGGCGAAGATTCAGAAGGCGAACGTTTTGATGACCGTCAACCACGTCGTCGTGCCGGTGCTCTCGATAGTCCTGTTCGGGAGCTCGGTCAGCGGGATCCTTTTCGCGATGGGGGTGGGCTGGACGCTGGTCTCGCTGGTGCCGCTGGCGCGGCTGCCCATGACCACCGCTCACCTGCGAGAGCGAGTCAAGGAACTGGCCCGTTTCGGCATTCCGCGCGTTCCGGGTGACGTCTTCCAGCTGCTGCTGTTCGCCATGCCCGGCATCCTGGTCGCGCACGCCGCCGACATCCGAGTGGCCGGCCTCGTCGCGTTCGGCGTTGCCGCCGTGAGCATGATCGGATCCGGTCTCACCCCGGTCAGCTTCGTGCTGCTCCCGCTGGCGGCGCGCCTGTTCGCCACCGGCTCGGTGAGGCAGCTGCGCAGGGAGATCATCGAGGTGGTCGGCATAACGATGGCCGGCACACTCGTCCTCGTCGTGATACTGGAGGTCTTCGCCGGCCCGATCGTCCGCATCTACCTCGGGCCCGCGTTCTCGAGTGGGGTGGACACCTTGCGCCTCACGCTGCTCGGAGCGCTGCCCTGGGCCGTCTACATCACGCTCCGAAGCGTGATCGACGCGCGCCATGTGCGGCCGATCAACGCCAGGAACATGGTGATCTCCTTCGCGTGCTTCGTGGTCCTTGCAGTCATCTTGCGAGACGTCACCGACGACACGACCGCCGCCGTGCTCGCGTTTGTGCTCGCTCTTTACGTGCTCGCAGGCTTGACGATGCTCGAGGTGAACCGAATCACCGGTCTCACCGGCAAGACGATGGAACGCCGGCCGCTGGCGCTGGCCCGGATTGCGATGCTCGCGGCGCTTCCAGTCGTAGTGCTCGTCAGCTCGCCTCAACGCGTCGCGCTTTCAGCCATCTTCGCCGCCGCGTACGTGGTCATGGCGCTGCTCTCGTTCAAGTGGAGCCGCGCCAACCGCCTGATGCTCGCTTATGTCGGCGCGGTCGCCGCCTGGATGCTGATCTCGTGGCTGCGCAGCAAGTACCTCCTCCACCTCACCCCGGACCAGCTCGACTACGGCACGTCGAAGCTCACCTACTTCGTCTTCATCGTCCTTCCGATCGCGGCCGCGGTGGCGATGTTGATCGAGCGCGCCGATGACGCCTGGCCGACGGCAGCCTCGCAGCTCGGCATCGGCATCTTGGTCGGGCTGGTCACCGTCGCCCTCCTCGGCGACAAATTTCTCGGCGCCGACCGCTATACGTGGCAGGGCAACCTGATCGCACTCGGAACGCTCATCGCCGTGCAGCCGTGGCTCATCAAGAACTTGTGGGCCTCTGCGGCGATCGGCGTGCTGGGCGTTTTCGGGATCGTGTTCGCGGGCGGGCGCCAGTCGCTCGCGGCGTTCCTGCTGGCGCTTTTGATCGCAGCCGTGTACTGGGGTGCGGCTCGTTACGTTCGCGAAGGTGGAGACACGGCCAACCGCTGGCGCAAGGCCGTGACCGACCGTTATGTTGCCCTTCCCCTGGCCCTGGTCGCGCTGACCGGCGCGGCGATCTCCGTCACCTACGTCGCGCGCGTGCCGTGCTACTGCGTGACAGACCGCATCGTCAGTCTCCAGGACAATGGGGCAGGCGACCGCGACAAGCTGCTCGAACATGGGGTCGCTCTTCTAGCGCAAAGCCCGGTCCTCGGAACCGGGCTGGGCTCGTTCGCGGATGTCGTGCCCAACACGAGCACCATCGGAACCGTCATCGGAGGCTTCTACCAGTACCCTCACAACGTTCCCCTCGAGATCGCAGCCGAGACCGGTCTGATCGGTTTTCTCTTGATGATCGTTCCCCTCCTCGCGACCTGGTTGGCCCTGTTCTGGACCGGCGTCCAACGCGCGTCGCCCGCGACCGCGGGCGTGATCATGCTGGTGGCCATCTTTTTCGTGGTCGCCAACCTTAGCGCCGACATCCCGAGCAATCGCGGCATGTGGATCTTCGGTATCCTGGCGCTCAAGCTCGGCATCGACGCCTGGCAGACGCGGGTTCCTCAGTTGGCGCAACCTCGCAAAGATCGCGTGGAGCCGGAGCCGGCCCCGGCGCAGATCTCCTAGCCACGATCGAGGCGCCGATCCACGCCACGAGTACCCCCTGCGGCGGGTTGGTTTTATCATCAGGACCCGGATTCAGGGGAAGGAGAAGGTTGGGCTCGATCTTCAGGCGTGGCCACGTCGTTCTCATGGGCCAACCAGTTGAGCTGCAGACGCAGGATGTGGTTCGGCTCGCGATGCTGGCCGCACTGCCGGTGGCGGTTTTGGTCGGGTCGCCACAGCGGGTGGAGCTGTCAGCCGTGATTGCAGCGGCATATGTGGTCGCCGCCGCGGTCACCATTCGAGGTAGCCGGGCCAACCGCCTCGTGATCGCATACGTCGCGGCTGCCGCTGCCTGGATGGTCGCGTCCTGGCTGCGCTCGAGATACCTGCTTCACCTCGACGCGGGCCAGCTCGACTACGCCACATCCAAAGCGATCTACTTCGTCTCGATCGTGCTGCCCATGTCGGCGGCGGTGACCATGATGATCGACCGTGCGGCAGACCTCTGGCCCACGCTGACCACGCAGGTGGCGATCGGCGTGGCCGTCGGACTGCTCACCATCGTCTTCCTGGACGCTCGCTTCCTCGGCGCGGACCGCTACGCATGGCAGGGCAACCTGATCGCGCTTGGCACTGTGGTCGCGATCCAGCCGTGGCCGTTCCGCAGCATCAAGGCATCAGCGGTGATCGGTCTCCTGGGCGTTGCTGGGATCATGTTTGCCGACTCCAGGCAGTCGCTCGCCGCGGTCGTGGTCGCGATGCTGCTGTCCACCATCTATTGGGCCGCCGCCGCCTACCTGAGCGAGAAGGGAGGCTTGTGGTCGCGCCTGAAGACATCTCCGGCCGGACCTTACGCCGTACTCCCACTCGTGCTCGTGATCATCGCCGGCGCTTATGTCGCGGTCACGTACGCCCGCGACGTCGCTGTGCGCGTTGATTCCGGCGGTGTGCATTGGACCGGGCCCAGCAGCCTGTGCAACTGCGTGACCGACAGGATTGCCAGCCTGCAGACCAGCGCCGGCGATCGTGACAAGCTGCTCGCGCGGGGCGTGAAACTTTTCGTGCAGAGCCCGCTGCTGGGTACGGGCCTGGGGTCGTTCAGCGGCGTGGTCCCGGATTCGTCGAAGCAAGGGGACTTCTACCAGTACCCGCACGATGTCCCGCTCGAGATTGCGGCGGAAACCGGCTTGGTCGGGCTTGCGATCATGATCCTTCCGCTTGTGGTCTCGTGGGCGCTCCTGATGTGGAACGGAATCAACCGGATGTCTGCGCCCGTGGCTGCCGTGCTCATGGTGGTGGCGGTGTTCTTCACGGTCGCCAACATCAGCGGCGACATCCCGAGCGATCGCGGCCTGTGGATCTTCGGCATCGTCGCCCTCAAGCTGGGGATCGACGCCTGGCAGAGGCGCGCGGAGCAGCCTGGAGTGCCGCGCGGGCGGTTTGACGCTCCCGCTCTCATCTCGTAAGCTGCCGCTGTCCTCTCGCCGGCGCCCACCAGGGACGCCATATGGAACACACTTCTCAACGCACCGAATGAGCACCTCTACTCCTCGAACAGCCATCGCCCCCCTCGTCCGCCGGAAGCTGGCCGCCGCGGTCCGCTATTCGCCGGGCTTCGTGGTCGAGGTGGCCATCTTCTGGGTCATGCTGGAGGCGTTCCAGCAGCTCAACTACGGCGGCCGCATCATCACCAGCCCGCAGTCGCGAACCACGCTCCTCCTGTCGATCGCGTTCGTGGTGCTCGCGCTGGGCGCCGGCGAGGCCCGGTTCGGGCTCTACCGGCGCGTTTGGCAGGTGGCCGGCATCCACGACGCCATCGCGACCAGCTTCGCGGTGGCCGAGGCCGCGCTCCTGATTTCGCTGGCCAACTGGGTCCTGCCGGGCGAATATCGCGTCTTCCGCCTGGCGGTGCCCCTACTCGCCGCACCCGCGGCGCTGATGGGCATCGGCCTGTTCCGCCTTCTCCCCCGCCTGCTCTCGCGCACGCCGGCCAGCGGCAGCCGCCTGTTGATCGTGGCCGACTCGGCATCCCACCCCGCCGTCAAGGAGCTCATACAGTCCCCGAGCCCCGAATGGCAGGCCGTCGGCATCGTGAGCAAGGATGTCCGCCAGCTGAACCGCACAGTGCTCGGCGTGCCCGTGGTCGGGCAGGCGGACAGTCTGGGCCGCTGGCTGAAAGCCACGGAGGCGGATGGCGTCGCGTTCGTCTTCCTGAGCGACCCCACCCCTGCCGACCGAAAGCTGTTCAACGTCTGCCTCGAGGCGGGGCTGCCCCTGTTCATCCTTCCCGCAACCGAGGACTGGTTCCACCGGCAGCGGGGCACGCGCCTGCGCCAGCTGTCCGCCGACGACCTCGTCGGCCGGACGCACCGCGAGCTCGAGGTGGAGCAGGCCCGCGGCGACATCACGGGGAAGACGGTCCTCGTCACCGGCGCCGCAGGCTCGATCGGATCCGAGCTCAGCCGCATGCTCGCCGGCCTGCAGCCGCGCCGCCTGGTCCTCGTCGACAACAACGAGAGCGGTCTTTTCGACATCGCCGAACAGCTGCGGATGGATATGTCGGTGGACGTCCGCGAGGCGCTTCTCTCGGTGGTCGAGCGCGAGCCCATGCTCCAGCTTTTTGCGGATGAACGGCCGGACATCGTCTTTCACGCCGCCGCCTACAAGCACGTACCGATGCTCGAAACGCACCCTGCGCAAGCAGTGGTCACAAACGTTCTCGGCACCCGGAACACGCTGCAGTGCGCCGAAGCGGTGGGCGTGCAGAGGTTCGTGCTCATCTCCACCGACAAGGCGGTTGCCCGGCAGTCGGTGATGGGCTGCACGAAGCGGGTGTGCGAGCAGATGATCCTCGGCTGGCAGGGCCAGATGACGTGCTGGGCGGTGCGTTTCGGCAACGTGGTGGGCAGCAGAGGCAGTGTGGTGCCCTTGTTCGAGCGGCAGATCGTGCGCGGGGGGCCGGTGACGATCACCCACCCGGAGATGACCCGCTACATGATGACCATTCGGGAGGCCGTGGCACTCGTCATCCGGACGCTCACCGTGGCCAAGGCCCGCCATGTCTACATGCTCGACATGGGCGAGCCGATCAAGATCGTCAGCCTCGCCGAAGCGCTGGTGCGCGCGCGCGGCCTTCGCCCAGGCGCCGACATCGAGATCGTCTATACCGGGCTGCGCCCCGGCGAGCGCCTGCACGAGGAGCTCCTCGGGCCCGATGAGGGTTCGCGTCCGACGGACCACCCCGCGATCATGGAGGTCGTCTCGCCGAACTCGTTCAGCCCGGCCGACCTGGAATGGACCATCACCCGCCTCGAGAAGATGTCGAGCGAAGGGCGTGCCGACGACCTGGTGCGAGCCTTGAAGGCGGCAGCCGCCGGCTCGCCGCTTCAACGCGCCGAGGAGCCGCGCATGGAGCGGCGCGTTGAAGCCCGCAAGGCCGGCGATGAGTCGTAGCACCGACTCTCAGAGGACTGACTCCAAGCCGCTGCGCACCCCGCAAGAGCGGATGGTCCGCGAAGAGGTCGCGAAGCTGTTCATGTCGAGCCGCGAAGCACTCGAGACTCGACTCGACAACGTGGTCCCGTATCTGAGCCGCGGGTCGATCACGCGCTTGATCGCCCTCTATGAGGTTTTCAAGCGCGTGCTCCCGATCAAGGGCTCGGTGGTCGAGTGCGGCGTCAATCGCGGTTTCGGGCTCATGACCTGGGCGAAGCTGAGCGCCATCCTCGAGCCCGTCAACCTGACGAGGCGCATCTACGGTTTCGACAGCTTCGCCGGGTTCCCGGCGGTGACCGACAAGGACCGGACCGGGCCGGCCTGGGAAACAGCGCAGGCAGGTGGCCTGCATGCGGATTCATTCGAAGAGCTGCTGAAGCTGATCGAGCTGTACGACAGGGATCGCTTTCTGGGCCACATCCCAAAGGTGGAGCTCATCAAGGGCGACGCCACGACGACGATTCCCGGCTTCATGGCAGACCACCCGCACCTCGTCGTGAGCCTGCTCTTCATGGATTTCGACCTGTATGAGCCGACCAGGGTCGCGCTCCAGCATTTCGTCCCGCGGATGCCGAAGGGCGCGATCATCGCCTTCGACGAGCTGGACAACCCGCTGTGGCCGGGGGAGACGAATGCTCTCATCGACACCCTGGGTATAGGCACGCTGCAGCTGGAGCGCCTGGAGTTCGACCCCTATATAGCTTTTGCGAAAATCTCCTGAGTGGCGGAGTTGAAAGGTGCGCGGCCCCTCCCGTCCGCGCGCGCACTGCGCGCCGGCTCGACCTCCCCGCATGGTGGGGAGGCTACGGCGACAGACGATGAGCTGCGCGCGCTGGCCCGCCGGCTGCGGGCGCACTCGCTCCGGATGATCAGCCAGGCCAAGACCTCGCATATAGGCTCGTGCCTTTCGGTCGCCGACATCCTCGCCGTCCTTTACGGAAGCGTGCTGCGGGTCCGGCCCAAGCAGGCCGACTGGCCCGACCGCGACCGGCTCATCGTCTCCAAGGGCCACGCCGCCGCGGTCACGTATGCCGCGGTCGCGGAAGCCGGGTTCATACCTACCGAGCGTCTGGCCGAATACGCGCGCAACGGCGGGCAGCTCTACGGACACGTCACCCACCTGGGCGTGCCTGGAATCGAGATGTCGAGCGGGTCGCTCGGCCACGGGCTGCCGGTGGGCGCGGGGATGGCGCTGACCGCCAAGCGCGACGGCCGCTCTTGGCGCGTTTTCGTGGTCATGAGCGACGGCGAATGCGACGAGGGCTCGAACTGGGAGGCCATCCTGTTCGCAGGCCACCACCGCCTCGACAACCTCGTGATCCTGATCGACTACAACAAGATTCAGAGCCTCGACTTCGTCGACAAGACAATCCGGCTGGAGCCGCTGGCGGAGAAGTTCCGCGCGTTCGGTTGGGCGGTGCGCGAGGTCGACGGCCACGATGTCGGCGCCGTCCGCGGCACGCTCGAGTCAGTGCCTTTCGAGACCGGCAAGCCCAACGCCGTCATCGCCCATACCGTCAAGGGCAAGGGCGTGAGCTGGATGGAGGGTAAGGTCTTGTGGCACTATCGGCCGCCGGCCGAGGACGAGCTTGCGAAAGCGCTTGCTGAGGTCGATGCCTCGTGAGGACCGCCTTCATCGAAACCTTGAGCGAGCTTGCGGGCCACGATCGCCGTATCTGCCTGGTCGTCGGCGACCTCGGGTATTCCGTTATCGAGGAGTTCGCGACCAGGTATCCCAAGCAGTTCGTCAATGCCGGCGTGGCCGAGCAGAGCATGATCGGCCTGGCGGTCGGGATGGCGCTCTCCGGCAAGGTCGTCTTCACGTATTCGATCGGCAACTTCGGCACGCTGCGCTGCCTGGAGCAGATCCGCAACGACGTCTGCTACCACAGCGCCAACGTGAAGGTCGTCGCCATCGGCGGCGGCCTGGCCTACGGCAACCTGGGGGTCACGCACCATGCGACCGAGGACGTCGCGATCATGCGCGCGCTGCCGAACATGACCGTGGTCGCGCCCGGAGACCCCATCGAGGCGACGCTGGCGACCAAAGCGGTAAGCGCCCTCGATGGACCGGCGTATCTCCGGCTCGGCAAGGCGGGAGAGCCGGTGGTCCATTCGCGCGAGCCGGCATTCGAATTGGGGCGTGGCATCACGATGCGGGACGGCTCCGACCTCACACTCATCGCGAGCGGCGGAATGCTGGCGACGGCCGCGCACGTCGCCGATCAGCTGAGTGAGAAGGGCTTGAGCGTGCGCCTCGTGAGCATGCATACGGTCAAGCCCCTCGACCGCAACGCGGTCGTGCGAGCTGCAACCGAGACCCGCTTCGTGTTCACGCTCGAGGAGCACAGCATCGAAGGCGGCCTGGGTGGGGCCGTCGCCGAGGTGATCTCCGAGCTCGACGGTCCTCGCGCGCCCTTGAAGCGTATCGGCCTGCGGCCTCAGTTCAACAATGTGGTCGGCGACCAGAAATATCTGAAGTCGCTGCACGGTCTCGACGAGGAGGGCGTGATGAAGACGATCCAGCCGATCATCGCAAGGAGCTACGGCCTTGTCAGTTAGGTTCTGGGAGCCGGGCAAGGAATTTCTGCGCATCGAGGAAGAGGTGATGACGACGATGCGCGGCGTGCTCACGGCGGGCGACCTGATCATGCGCCAGCAGATGCTCGATTTCGAGCACAACCTGGCCTCGTTCGTCGGCACGTCCGACGCGGTCGGCGTGAGCAACTGCACGGACGGCATGCGCCTGCTGCTCGAGGCGGTCGGCATCGGCCCCGGCGATGAGGTCATCACCGTTTCGCACACGTTCATGGCCACGATGGCGGTGATCCACCAGGTCGGCGCGACGCCGGTCCTCGTCGACGTCGGCGACGACTACAACATGGACACCGACAAGCTGGAGGCGGCGGTCACGTCGCGAACCAAGGCGATCATGCCCGTTCACCTGAACGGTCGCCTCGTGCGCATGGACCGCGTAATCGAGGTCGCTAAGGCCCACAACCTGCTCGTGCTCGAGGACACGGCGCAGGCGTTGGGCGGCTCCTACATGGGCGTGAACGGAGGTGGCTGGGGGCTCGCCGGCGCGTTCAGCTTCTACCCGGCGAAGCTGCTCGGCGCATACGGCGACGCGGGCGCGGTGGTCACGAGCGACGCGGGCCTGGCGGAGCGCCTGCGCGAATTGCGCGACCACGGCCGCGTCTCCAAGACCGGTTTCTCGGGCTGGGGTTGGAACTGCCGGCTCGACAACCTGCAGGCTGCGATCCTCGACCTCAAGCTCAAGAAGGTGCCCGAGTGGATCACCCAGCGGCGCCGGCTCGCCGCCATCTATGACGAGGAGCTGGCCGACGTCGGCGCCGTCAAGCGGCCGCCGGGGCCGGACGGCGGCCCGTTCTTCGACATCTACCAGAACTACGTGATCGAGGCGGACAGGCGCGACGCCCTGGCCGCGCATCTGGCGTCCCGCGGCATCGAGACCCTCGTCTCGCCCGGCCCGGTGCCCAACCACAAGCAGCCGGTGGGCCTCGACCACTTTCACCTGCCCCGGACCGAGGCGCTGTGCGCGAGCGTCCTATCCCTTCCGCTCAACAACGAGCTCGGCGAGGACCAGGTGCTGGAGGTGGCCGGCGCGATCAAGGATTTTTACGCCTGAAAAGATCCCGGGCCGCCAAGCGGGCATTCGACATCACAGCCTCGACAATCGGCCTCGTCGTCTCCTCGCCCGTGATGCTCTACATCTGGGTCCGCATCAAGGTCGACCGCGACGGCCCCGTGATCTACGCCGGGCGCCGCGTTGGCCGTGGCGGGCGTGAGTTCCGCATGTACAAGTTCCGCACCCTGGTCGCCAACGCCGACCGGGTCGGGGGCCCGAACACACCTGACGACGACCCGCGCCTCACCGGGACTGGGCGCTGGCTTCGCCGCTTCAAGCTGGACGAGCTCCCTCAGCTGTTCAACGTGTTGAGGGGTGACATGAGCCTGGTCGGTCCCAGACCGCAAGTCCCGATCGAGGTCGCGGGCTACACCGACGAGGAACGGGAGCTTCTCGAGGTCAGGCCGGGCATCACCGACTGGGCCTCGCTGCGCTTCTCGAACGAGGGAGAGATCCTCGCCGGCCACGGCGACCCGGACCGCGCATACGCCGAGCTCATCCGCCCCGAGAAAATGCGCCTCGGGCTCGAGTACGTGCGTCGAGGAACGTTTCGCGACGACCTCGACATCTTGAGGCAGACCGCCATGCTGCCGTTCAAGAAGTGACAGCGAGGTGAAGACCGCCGACTACACCACCGTCACGGAGACGTGGGACCAGCCCGCATCGCCCGAGCAGCTGGCGATGCAGCACGCCAGGTACGGGACCGCGGGCGCACTCGCGGAGGGCAGGCGGGTCCTCGAGATCGGGTGTGGCCCGGGGATGGGGATCGAATACCTGCGCCGGCGCGCCGCGCTGGCGGTGGGTGGCGATTACACGACTGCGCTCGTCCGCGAGGCCCGCGCGCATCTCCCCGGTGCGCTGCTGGCGCGGTTCGATGCGCAGCACCTGCCATTTCGCGACGCCACCTTCGAGGTGGTGTTGATGCTCGAGATGATCTACTACCTCGCCGATCTCGACCAGGCGCTCCGCGAATGCAGCCGCGTGCTGACACCTGACGGAAATCTGATGATTTCAGTCCCCAACAAGGATCGTTTGGACTTCAACCCCAGTCCGTTCGCGGTCGGGTACCTGGCGGCGTCGGAGCTCGCCACATGGCTCGAAAGAAATGGGTTCACCGCGACCGTATATGGCGCGTTTCCGATCGAAAACGGTGCGCCACGCGATCGCGTCCTCACACCGCTTCGGCGTTTTGCCGTCCGGCACCGGCTCATTCCAGGCTCGATGCAGGCCAAAGCTCTCGTCAAACGAGTGCTCTACGGCCCGCTGCCCAAGCTTGGGGCGATTCAGGATGGGGTCGCGGAATACCCGGCGCTGGTGGAGCTCGACCCCGCTCGAGGGCCACACCCCGGGTACAAGAACGTCTATGCGATCGGGAAGAAGAAGCCGCCGCACCCGGGCGGGCGCACGGATGCTGGCTAGGATCCTTCACCGCGTCGTTGCCTATCCGGCCGTATATGACGCCTTGCAGAACGTGGCGGGCACAGCCGAGCTGGATCGGCGTGTCGGCGATGCGCTCGGTGCTCTGCCCAGCCGCCCGGTGGTCCTGGACGTCGGTGGAGGCACCGGCTTGCCTACCGCGCTGTGGCCGGCCGGAGCGACCTACCTGTGCCTGGACATCGACCCGCTGAAGCTCTCAGGCTTTCGCCGCAAGCACGACGCGGGAACGCCGGTCTGCGGCGATGCCACTCATCTGCCGTTCCGCAGCGGCAGCGTCGACCTGGTGGTGTGCAAGAACGTCTCTCACCACCTCGCCGATGCCGACGTGCGCTCTTTGTTTCGGGAGTGCGCGCGGGTGCTCAAGGCGGGAGGCGGAATGCTCTTCATGGACGCTGTCCAGGCTCCGGAACGCTGGCGCAGCCGGATGCTGTGGAGGTACGACCGCGGATCCCACCCCCGCACGGTCGAGGCGGTGCGGCAGGCGATGGCGGCGGAGTTTCAGATCGCTCGCTGGGACGTGTTCACGATTCACCACCGCTACGTGCTCGGGGCGGGGACGCCGACTGGCGGCGTGGCTTAGGCTCGCCGTCGAAGCGGGTCTCGGGCTTAAGCCTCTCAGCCGTGAGTCCGCCGGGTTCAGCGATCTCCCGCACTGAGTAAGTGGGGTGCTGCATCGTGCGCGCATGCATGCGGGCCAGGTACTCGCCGATGATGCCGAGCGAGAAGAGCTGCGCACCCGAAAAGATCGCGATCATCGAGGCAAGGAACGAAAAGCCCGGAACGCTACCCCCCTGGATCAGGTATCGAATGACGACGTAGAAGAGCGCCACAGTGCCGACCAGTGTGAAGAGGAACCCGATCAGGCTCGCGAGCTGCAGAGGCCAGGTGCTGAAGCCCGTGATCATGTTCAACGCATGCACGACCAGCTTGCGGAACGTGTAGTTCGACGCTCCCAGACGGCGTGGTTCGTGCCGCACTTCGACCGCGGCGAAGCGCGTGGTTCCCCACGTGAGTAGGACGTCGATCGAGACGTACGGCCCGTCATACCCCGCAAACGCATCGCGTAGCTGAGTTCGGAACAACCTGAACGCGCCGGCCTTGCGCGCAATCGGCGCGCCCATGGCCGACTGCAGCGCGATCTTCGTCACCTGCGTCGCCACGTCGCGCCATAGGCCATGCTGCTCCTGCGAAGGCGTTCCGTAGACGACGTCCTCATCGCTGCTCAGATTCTCCAGGAGCTTCGGGATCTCCTCGGGAGGATGCTGAAGGTCGTCATCGATGGTGACCGTCAGCTCGTATTGCGCCAGGCGGATGCCGCAGAGAAGGGCGTTGTGCTGGCCGTAGTTGCGCATGAGGTGCACGCCCCGCACCCATGCATGGTCGCGGGCGAGGCCTTCGATCACAGTCCAGCTCCCATCGCGGCTGCCATCGTCGACGATGATGAGCTCGTAATTGGTTGCGGCCGCGTCGAGCACCGGCTGGAGTCTCCGAGCCAGCTCGGTCAGGGAGAGCTCACTGTTATAGGCCGGCACGACGACCGACAGGCCGGTTCCAAGAGACGTCACGAGCGATCAGGAGGATAACAAAGGTGCGCGAGGGCTACCGCAGCGCCTTTGCTAGAGTGGCATCGATGGCCCCGGAGCCGGAGCCGCGCAAGGTCGAGGAAGCCGAGTTCCATGACAAGCTGCGCGGACTCTACGAGACCGACCCCGAGCGATACAGCTACTTCACGTCGAACAAGAAGTTCTACTCCGTCGTGCGCTCGAGTGATGACTTCTATTACCGATGGCTGCGCGACAACGCGTCGGGCAAGAGGATCCTCGACTTCGGTTGTGGGAGCGGAGGGGCATCTATCGAATCCGCGAGGTTCGCCGCCCATGTGACCGGCATCGACATCTCACCAGAGGCGATTCGCATCGCCCAGGACCACGCCAAAGCCGCCGGCGTCGGGGACAAGACCACGTTCGCCGTCATGGACGCGGAGGCGCTGGAGTTCGGACCCGACTCGTTCGACGTCGTCAGCGTGAGGGGCGTTCTCCACCACATGGATCTGGACGCCGCGCTCGGGCAGATCCGCAAGGTCCTCACCCCCGCCGGCAAGGCCATTTTCCTGGAGGCGCTCGCGAACAACCCGATCATCCATGCATATCGGCGGCGCACGCCGCATCTGCGCACCGCGTGGGAGGCCGAGCACATCCTTCGCTACGAGGATTCGGTGAAGATGCGCAAGTTCTTCAAGCACGTCGAGGTGCGCACCTTCCACCTCGCAGTGCTGGCAGGTGTGCCCCTTCGAAACACCCCCGTGTTCGGCGCGGTCAGGGGCGCGCTCGACGCCGTCGACCGCGTGATCCTGCGCGTGCCCGGCCTGCGCAGCCAGGGCTGGATGGCCTGCTTCCTGCTGAGCGACCCGATCCAGGCGTAGAGGTCTAATCGGGCCCGCGGGCGAGCCGCTGATATTCGGTGACGGGCGGGATGGTCAGCATGCGGCCGTCGTCGCTGCGCACGATCTGCCACCCGCCTTCATGAACCATCCCGTGATGGCGATAGCACAAAAGAATCAGGTTGTGAAGGTCGGTAGCGCCGCCATGGATCCAGTGCGCGAGGTGGTGGCCCGA
>WNGG01002236.1_pt1 | contig 21988 bp, 14 predicted proteins | sample 5400661 | NCBI WGS metagenome assembly WNGG01 (sample SAMN13153372, study PRJNA577476) | soil metagenome | isolation source: 100 cm soil or saprolite under Garry oak tree replicate 1 | place: USA:California | collected 2016-06-15
GAGCCTCGAGCGGAGCAGCTCTACGAAGGTAACCGTCACGGCGGGATGCACGCGGGTAATGACCGTGTCACCGTACTCGAGGGAGATGCCACAGCAGGCCAGCACGGCCGCCGGGGCTGCGGCGAGCGCCGATGCTTGCGCACGGAGCTTGCCAGGCAGCCAGCGGTCGTCGTCATCGCAGAAAGCGACGAGCTCTGTCTCTGCGGCGAGAATGCCAGTGTTTCGCGTGCCGGCCAGCCCAGGTGCCCGCTGGTTGTCGATTACCCGAGCCCTCCACGCCTGCGCTACGGCACGAGTGCTTTCCCACGTCTGCGTGTCAGTCCCATCCGCCGCGCTCCCGGGTGCACCGGAGGAGTCCGCGTCGGGTGAGCGGCGATCCAGTACCACGATGCATTCGACGGTTCCCGGATAGTCCTGGGTGCCTATTCCCTGAAGGGTCTGTGCGAGCAGATCGGCTCGCTCGCCGAGCGTCGGCACAACGACGGTGACAGATGGCCAGGGCTGCGGGTCCGCCGCGGCGTCAAGCTCCCCGGCAGCGCCGGGCTGCTGCGGATCGTCTGCCACCTATGCCTCCCCACTGCCCGCGGCTACGCCCGTCCAGGCTCAGTACGGCCCCGCGACAACGGCCGATGGGTCACCTTAGCCCAGATCAGGTGATCGCAGGCAGAAACAAACGCGCTAGTCTCTGGCAATCCGGAGGATCAACGGGCATCGCACCGATAGCGTCTCGAAATCAGGAGGAGCCATCCATGTCGCAGGCGAGCGGTGAGCCCGAAGGCGGTGAGCCCGAAGGCGGTGAGCCCGAAGGCGGCGGGCGCGCGCAGCTCGCTGGCTTGGACTTCGACCGCCTCACCGAGACGCAGGTCGTGGAGCGCATAATCGAAGCCAGCAGGCTTGGCCAGGGCGGGTGGGTCGTCACCCCGAATATCGACATCTGCCGCATGGCGGGGCGCCACCCCGCCATGCGCAGGCTGCTAGCCGAGGCCTCGCTAGTCGTGCCGGACGGTGTGCCCCTGCTGTGGGCCGCGCGACTGCGCGGCGAACCGCTGACGGAGCGGGTGGCGGGCTCGTCACTGATCTTCTCGCTCACCGAAGCCGCGGCGCAGCACGACAGGTCGATCTACCTGCTTGGTGGCCGGCCGGGCGTTCCCGACCGCGCGGGCCAGGAGTTGCGCCGCCGTTACCCGGGCCTGAACGTCACCGGTGCGGACGCTCCGCCGGTCGGCTTCGACGCGACGCAGGAGGGCATCGAGACCGTGCAGCGCAGGCTCGCGTCAGCGGCGCCCGACATCGTGTACGTGGGCCTCGGGTTTCCCAAGCAGGAACGCCTCATCGCCCGGCTGGCCCCCTCGTTTCCTGCGGCGTGGTTCGTCGCCTGTGGTGCGGCGATCCCGATCGCTGCGGGCGCGCTTCCGCGTGCACCGCGTTGGATGCAGCAGGTCGGCCTGGAGTGGATGTTCCGGCTGGCCAGGGAGCCGCGCCGGTTGTTCGCCAGGTATGTGATCCATGACCTGCCGTTCGCGGTCGCGCTGCTGGCATCGTGCGCCGCGCGGCGGCTCCGGCTGCGTTCCGGCTAGCGCTACCGCCGTTATCGCCGCCAGCTCGGTTCGTGGCCAAGCCAGCCCGCCAGAAGGTCGTCATAGGGCAGGAAATGCTCGTCAAGCGCGGCTCGCAGCGTCTGCGGCATCGGCGCGCGCGGGCGCGCGTTGTGCTTGTCAAACGCCGGGTAACCGGCATGTGGCAACGCCAGGAATCGCAGCACCGTGTCGTAGACCGGTTCGGGGGTGGCGAAGAATTCGCCGCTGTCGACGACGTGGATGCGCTCCCTGCCGAACAGCCGCTCCAGGTGCTCGAGCTGTTGGATGTAGCGGCCGCGGGCGCGGTATCCGTGGTGCTGGTGGCTGAGGCTGACATAGGACGGATCGGCGATGATTCGCTCCACCTCGCCCTCCAGCCGGGCTTCTTCCAGTTCGAGAGCGCGCTCGAACGCCTCGGTCTCAAAGCCACGGGCCAGTTCGTGTGCGTGCGCCGAGTACGCCCGTTCGACCGGGTCGCGTACCAGCACGAGCAGCTTCACGCCCGGCAGGTCGTGCGCGATCCGCTTGGCGGCCAATGGGTGAAACATGTAGTAGGGACTCGACTCGAAGGTCAGCGGGGCCACGCCGCAGGCCCGTTCGACTCGCCGCGCCTGTGCGTTGAGCGGGAAGTGGCCCTGGTACCACGACAGGCCGTGGCCATATCCGGTGTCGAAGTAGTGCACGCCCTTGTGCAGCACAACCTTGATGACTGCCGGATGCTGGCTGAGGGCACGATACATGGACGTGGTACCGCACCTCTGGGCGCCCACAATCAACAAGCCGGGCAGCATCCGCGCCCGGTAGGTGAGCCGTCCGGCGGTCACAGAGACCGAGTGCGCTGCTCGCCTGATCGCGGGGGCCCGCTGGATGGCCGAGGTTACCGACGAAAGATCAGCCATGCCGCTTGCCTTTCCCGCCATGGATACGCCACGTCTGCTCACAGCCTGCTCACATGACCGGTGATCGCCGGGATGAGCCACGCACCCGGCGAGCCCCGCCGCGCACCCGCCTGAGCCTGGCGGTCAACAAGGTAGCGGGTAGCCAGGTCTGAGAGGTAAAGGATTGCGGTGAGCCGTGCCTGCGCGCCAGCCACCCCGAACGGGCCGAGCAACCGCGCCGCACACTCGACACAGCTCGCCGCGGCGGTTGCGGGCTCTCGGCGGCCGGGCACGCATTCGGTCTGCAGCCAGTAGTGGAGGGCATCGAATCCAAGTGGCACACCCTCGGTGAACCGTTCCCAGTCCCACACAAGGAGGCCGTGGCCGGTGCTCGCCATGTTCCATGGTGTCCAGTCCCCATGCCATGCGCCGTAGGCCAACGCCGTGTCTCCAGCTCGTGCGGCAACAGCGTCAAGCGCCCGCAACAACGCGGCGCGTTCCGTGGACTCATCGGCCGCGGTGAGCCGGGCTCGTAGCCGTTCCAAGTACGCCGCGGCGGCCAGGGGACCCTTGGTGAGCCCACCTACCTGGGCGACCTCCCGCATCGCCGTGGCAAGCTGCATGGCGGTAAGCCGCCGGCGGCGAAGCCACACCGGCAGGGCGCTGAGCACAAGCACGTCCAAGCCGCGCCAGCTGCCAGAGTGCAACACACGGGGGACGGTCAGGCAAGCAAGATCGGCCAGGCGGAGCCTGCCAAGCGCGTGCTCCTCGGCGCGGACCAGGCTGCACGTGAGCGGGTTGACGCCAACCTTGGCGTAGCCGACCGGCTCCCCGCGGGGGGTAAGCAGCTGCAGGACCGGTTTGCGGTTGGCCCGCGCTGCGCCAAGATGCAGGCTGACCTTGATTTCGCGGGCGAGCGCGTTGGACAGGTACGACTCGATCGTGTCGGCGCCCGGTGGTGCTTGCACGCGGAGCCTGCCGCGCAGTACCACGCCGCCAAGACCGCTCGCGAGTGCCACGCCGAGCACCCGCGCGGCCAGCCAAGTCGTCCATGACCCCGGCTCGCCATAGCGGCGTACCGCGGCCGCGGCGGGCCGGGGCGCGTTGGGCACGATGAGCCGGGGCCTGCCGCCACCAGGGAGCAGGATGAACTCGCTGACCAGGCCGCCCGCTGCGGCGGACGCGGAGCCGTTGCCGTTAGCAACGTCTCCGCGGAGACGTCTCAAGGCCTCGGTGCGTCTGCGCGGAGACGTTATCTCGTGCGGAGCGCCACCTAGCAGGACCGTCGCTGGGGGTGGCCACAGCAGCTCGCTGACCTCGCGCAGGTAGGTTCGCCGCGACCGGTCGGCGGGTACCGGTGGTGCCGGGCTGTTGCTCGCGATATCCACGGTCAGCTCCGCAGTTCAGCCGGCATATTCGGGCTGAAGTGTTCCTCGGCCGACAGTCCACAGCAGGTTGAGATCGCCGTCGCATTGCCGTTGGGCTGTTAGCAGAATTTTGTCGGCGTTTACCAAAGATTTGTCTGCGGCCGATGGAAAAGGGCTCGTCCAGCGGTGGTAAACGTGCACAAGGCTGAATGAATGGCACCTCGCTCTTTGCCTCACGTGGGGACCTCGCGCGCGGGTGCCCTCGCCTGTGACGCGTGGATTTGGCGAGTTCTGGCGGCGGCTGCCATCTCGGCCGGGCCTGCGAGCAGCCGCGCTGCCGCGATGAACAGGATCAGCATCATGCAGCCGTAGAACAACCCGCTCAGAATGTCTGTGAACCAGTGCACCGTCAGGTAGCCACGGCTGTAGCCTTCGTTGAAGCCCAGCGCCGCCACCGCCGCGGCAGCCCACAGGGCCGTCTGTCGCCGCCCGCTGAACTCGCGCCAGAGCAGGTAGGCGATGACCCCGTAGATGACAATGGCGCGGTCTGAGCCGCCGGAAGGGAAAAGGCCACCAGCGCCGGGCGGCGGGGTTCTTCGGATGGTGTGGTTGATCGCCAGAGTCAGAAATTTGTCAACCACGATCAATGAACCAAGAACGACCGGCGGGATCCACCGGTCCTTTCGCCATGCCACCGCCATGCAGACAGCAGCGGTACCGGCCGCGCTCCAGGTCGTCCAGGAGTTGCCGATCTTGGTGGCGCGGGTCATCACGGCCTTCCACAGGTGTACCCGGTGCGTGCCCGTCCAGTGAAAGATGGGTTTGTCGATGGCTGGCCCGCCGTGCACGACGATGAAGCCGACGAGCACCATGACAGCGTAGATCACCGCTGCACCGGCGATCACGACGAGGAAGAACCGCGCGAGACGCCGGGCCGGGGACTGATCCGAGGCGGATCGGAGCGCATTGCCAGAACCATGGCGGCCCACGGGTGCGAACTGCCGCGTCGGCCCGCCTGCCAATGCAGGGGCCGAACGAGCGTCGCGCCGCGCAATCAGTGCTGCGGTGCAGACGATGACCGCAATACCGACGGGCCACAGGAGGACCAACAAGATCTTAGCCATATCGACTTCCCGCTTTGACCTTTTGGCAAGGTATCGTACTCATTGGATGACCGCCGAGATCTGCTCTAACCGCCACTGGTCAGATCACCCCCGGCCTTGGCCGCGTGTCCGCGAGAATCGCGCTGAGCTGCCCGGCTAAAGGCTTTCCTGGTCACAAATGACAGGCCAGGCATCACAGATAGTTGTAGCGTGTTACGGAAGTACCACAAGCCGACCGCCTGAAGGGCGCAGGCGGCGGTCACAGCTGCGATCACCGGGGCAACACCAGTACCGACCCAGGTGCGCATCGTGAGCGGAACGGCACAGAAGCTCACCACCGACAGGCCGCAGGCCGTGAGCGTGCCCCGCCCGAGTGGGTGCAAACGAACCAGCGTGGCTACCTGTGCGAGCGGGACCAGGTTGGTGATCGCGATCGCGGCGGACCAGCCGATGGCGGCACCAGTGATTCCGTACCTGGGAATCAGGAGCAGGTCCATGCCCACATTGACCGATACGGCAAGCACCCCGTTAGCAAGGCTCCAACTGCTTCGGCCTGTGGTGATCAGCACCATGTCAACCTGACCGCACGCGGTTGCGACGAGCATGGCCAGACCAAGGATGACCATCACCGTCGCACCGGCGCGGTACGAATGGCCGAAGACCGTCAGGACCTGAGGTCCGTATATCACTGCGAGCAGGTACATCGGCCAGGTCAGCAGGACGAGCCAGGCCGTGGTCGCCTGGTACACCAGGTTTGCCGCGTGGCGGTCGCCGACAGCGAACAGTTCAGTGAACCGTGGCTGGGCAGCCGTGCTGATCGCGGCGTTGCCAAGCTGGCCAGCGACGAGGAATCGGGTCGCCGCGGTGTAAATCGCCGCTTCTGCGGGGCCCCGCATGATGGCTACAAGGACGATGTCGACACGCTGGATGGTGATCTGTGCGAGCGCGGCGAGCCCGCGCGGTGCTGTGAACCGCCAGAAGCCACGCGGGTTCGCATTGGCAAGGCGGCGTTCGGTGAGCCGTGGCCCGCCGACCGGTCCAGGCATGGCCGACGGCATTGGGGTCGCGAGCCTGAGAAGCGCGGCGAGTTCGGGAGGAACAGGTGGCAGGGTCGTCCGGCGGGAAGTCGAGTTCCGGCTGAGACGGCGCAGCCATAGCCATCCGGCGACGGCTGCGGGGACATACGGTAGCGCCCACAGCGGCGCAAGCAGCGCCGCGCTTCCCGCCGCAGTCGCCACCGCCACCCCGAACAACTGGGCCGCAGAGCGCCCCAGCTTGTCAATCACCACGGTGGGCCGCATGTCGCGGTAGCCGCGGCTCGCGCCAAGGAACAGGTCAAGCAGTGCTGCGAACGGCAGAGTCAGTGCAAGCGCGCGCAGCGCGGTCGCGACTGCGGCTGGACCGGCACCTCCGCGGCCCAGATGGCCACCAAGCAGCCAGTGTGCCAGCGGTCCCGCGATCAGCAGCAGGACCGCGGCAACAGCCGTGGACGCCACGGCCACTGGAATCACCGCGGCACGCAGTATGACAGCGAGCCGGCTCTCCTCGCCGAGCGAGCGCAGCCGTGCGATGAAATAGACCACTCCCGTCGATGCGCCGAGGCTGGCCACCGCCTCGACGATGAGGAACAGCGAGGTGGCGGTGAAGAACGCTCCCGCGACTGGTTTGCTGAATTGCCTGGTGACGAGAACAGTGACGCCCACGGTCGCGGTAGCTGCCAGCGCTGCGCCGGCCAGATTCAGCGTGCCACCCCTGGCCACCTCGGCCAGTCGGCCGTCGGTGACTGTCTCGGTCAGCGGGCCCGGCTGATTGGGCCGCCTCGCGCGCGAGCCTTCCCTCACCCTCGACAGCCTGGCGTGTGTCCCAGCCACCGGGTGAGCCTCTCGTAATAGCGGGCCAATTGATCTCTTGACGGTACCCGGTGGCCCGCTAGGCAGCCCGCTCCAGCCCGCTGTGACCGAGGGCTGGTCACGTCGGCGCTCCGGCCGTCATCGCAGACAGGGACGTGCGCTCCTGGTCGGCCGGCCCGGCATCATGCCTGGACTGCCTGTCATTTCGCCAAAGCAGAGCGTAACTGAGCATGGTCAGGGCGAGCGGTGCCACGACTGCGACATAGGTGAACATGTAGAGGAACGGCAGCAGCAGCGCGAGCGTCCCCGCGAGCCCATAAGGTGTCGTGTCGCGTCGGTATCGCCAGACGGCGTACCCGAAGAAGCCGACATAGAGTGCGGCGCCGACGAACCCGCTGCACACAAGCAGCAGCCACAGCTGGCCATTGCTGCCCACCGCATACTGGCCGCAAAGCTGGCAGTTGGTCGTCGGGCCGACCGCGATCGAGTGCGGGCTGCCGCGCTGCTGCCTCGTATCGCCGTACCCAATGATTGGCGAGGACCGGGCGTCTTCGACCGCGACCGTGGAAAGCGACGCGCGGATCGTGTTGCTCTTGCCATGTGACAGCCGCTGCCCGACGATGTGCTGCAGTGGGCTCGCCAGGATCACGATGCCAGCCAGGGTGAGCCCGGCAAACACCGCGCCAAGCAGCGCGACCTTGCCCCTGGCCGCCATGCGCACCGCGATATAACAGATCGCGAAACCTAGCCCGATCCATACTCCCCTGTCGAGCGAGTACACAAGGGGCACAATGGCGGTCACCAGCACGATCACCGTGATCACACGCTGCTTGCGTGTGCCATACACCCACCAGCCGACCACCAGCCATCCGAGCAACAGGGACAGGCAGTTGCCCCAGGCGTTGGTGTAGTCGAACGGTGCCTTGGGCCGCCCCTGTATGACGCCGATGACGTTTTGAAGTTGCGCGAAGCCGGGATGCATCGACGCCTGGATAAAAGAGTTGGCCTGCACGCTGTGCGGCAGCAGGCGAAGGGCGGGCGAGTTGAACTGGAAACTCGGATCGAGAACTCCCGCCATGCCGCCCGCGGCAGTGTAGACGGCAAGCAGGCCAAGCAGCCACGCCAGGCGGCGCCTGGACAGTTCACGCTCGGTGAGGTTGCCGGCGTAGAGCAACAGGATTGTGACTCCACCGTAGTCGGCCGCCCGGTTAACGAACGAGATGACCCGGTGGGACACCTCGCTCCTGACCGTGTCCGGTGCGGTCAGGGTGAGCATTGCTGCTCCCGCCAGCATCACGACCAGGAACAGCAGCCATAGCCCGAATCCAGGTGGTAGCCGGATGCTGCGGTGCTGACGCACCTTCCACGCGTACATGCCCGCCGCCATCGGAATGGCAAGCAGCGCGAACATGAAGTCGGCGAGGCCAAGTGCCCACCAGAGCGGATAACCGGCAAGCAGCGCGGTGACCGGCCATGCGGGATGGCGGGCGAGCCAGCGCCGCGGTGGTCCGGAGTAACTGCCCGGTGCCGGCCAGCCGAGCACGTCGCCGTCTGCCCGCCGATCGGCCGGCCAACCCGCAGTGGCACGGCCGGCAAGCGGAGCCACGCCATGCCGCCTCGCGGCGCCCCTGCGGAGCGGTCGCCGCGCAGTGGTGGTCATCGCAGCACCTCGGCTGTTCTCACCGGGCCACGCTGCGTGGCGGGCGCACTGGTCAGCCCTGCGCGATCGAGCCGGGCGCCCCGTCTGCGGGTGCGCCTTCGTCATCGTCCAGCAACGGCAGTGACACCGCCGTATCCGCCCCGCTGCTCGGCGCCTCCCGCAGCCACACGGCCGAACTCGCGTCTGGTTCATCCCGAATTAGGCTTGTGTGCGCGCTCGGCTCATCGGCGCGCGGTGAGTACACCAGGTGATCTTCCAGCTCTGCGCTCTTGCCTATCTGGAGCTTTTCTACGTGCGCGCTACGCTTGCCACCGCTGGCCGGCGGCCGCTCCTCGGCTGGCATCACGGCCACCGGCGGCAGCGCCGCCTTGTCGACCGGAGGGATCAGTACCGCACCGAGTACCGGCGCGCCCATCCGGTCCAGCCGCCGCACCGTCTCCTGAACGTCGTCGCGCAGCGTGCGAAGCAGGTCGACCGCCACAATCGCGGCGTCGGCCAGCTCGGCGAGCGGGTACACGTCGGCCGTGTAGGAGGCCGCAGCCACCTCGAAGACGACGTATCGCGCCACGGCGTGCAGCCTGGTGATCAACCGCTCAAGCACGTCACGCTCGATGCGGTCGGCCGCTTTCTCGCGATCACTGCCGGGTGTGATGACCCGGAGCCTGGGCACCTGGGCAGGACGCCGCTCGACGTCACCGACCGTCGCATGATCCAAGATCACATCGGCGAGCCCAGGACTCTCGCTCAGCCCGAGGATCCGTGGGGTGACGCTGCGGCGCAGATCGGCGCAGACCAGCGCCACCTCCGAGCCTGTCCTTGCGAGCGCCGAGGCCAGATTGACCGCCGTGACGCTGGCGGCGCGGCCGTCGGATGGTGTGGCCACGAGCACCACGTGATTGCCCTGCCCCAAGGTTGCCGACAGCGAGTGCGCAAGCTCGGCGAACGCCTGTCCGGTTCGTGTTCGCGGTTCCGCGAGTGCCAGCCGGGTACGTTTCTTGGCCGCGGGAAGCTCGACAAGCACGGGCAGATCGAGCAGGACCTCCAGTTCGCGACCGCCGCGGATCCGCTTGTCGGCGCGGTCCCGCCAAAATGCGATGACCAGGCCGATGAGCAGCCCAGCTGCGAGGCCGCTCGGCAGGTACAGTGTGCGCCGTGGGCTCGTGGGGCTCGACGGCGGAGACGCATCGGTGATGATCCTCCCACCCGAGGTGTTCACCGACTGTGCGTCCAGGTTGGCCAGATGGCTGGACAACGAGGTCAGCTGGTTGTTGTACAGCGTCAGTTCGGTATTGGCGCTGACCCGCTGAACCGACCCACGAGGCATTCTTCTGATCCGCGTCGTGAGTTTTGTGATCTTGTCCTGCAGCGCCTTGACTTGCCGCTGGAGCCCGGTCAGCTGCGCGCCGATTGCCGCGGTCTGGGTGCTGCTGCGGTTTTGCAGGTAGGCCTCGGCGAAGGTTTGCGCACAGCGCGCGGATCCAGTCGCCGTGCGCGCGGTGCAGTTGATCTGCAGAACTTGCGAGTTAGGCGGCACAGTAATGCTCACCGTCTTGCTCAGCGCGCTGACCGATAGCGGGCTGTTCAGCAATTGCTTGGCCAAGCTGGCCACGCTGGCCGACTGAACGATCTGTGACTCGGTGTCAAGATCGACGACACCGGTCGTCCGGCCATTTACTACCTGGCTCGCGCCGACCGTTGACCCGGTAACAAAGACGGTGGCGGTGGCTATGTAGGTCTTCGGCGCAACGACCGTATACGCAAGCGCTCCCGCGAGGCCGAGCAGGCCCACGAATGCCACGATCAACCAGCGGCGGCGAACCACCGCGAGGTAATCGGATAGCTCCAACGAATCGGGTGGGGACGACCTCTCCATGCCCGGTGAAACTCCTCATCGCTCGTGGCCTGGCGGAGCCGCACAGATGGTCGGCGCCCGCACATGCCCTAGATCCTGCCTGGAAACCCCGGTTGGCTCACGCGCCCCCGCATCCCGATCGAGCAAAGCTTTCCAAGCAGGCTCTTAACCGCACTAACCTACTCAATCACCAATCCGGGGCGTGGGCGACTGGCGGATGCCGCCGCACGATGGTCCGCCAGAGTGGTGAAGTTTTCCGGTCATGATCCCCCGCAGATTGCTCGTCACCCCTTCATTACGACGACGTTTCAGCAGGTCTTCTGGGTTACCTGGGAGCGGATCTAAGAGGATCGCCGCACCGTGCTCGCCTCCTGCCGCTCCGCGGTGTCAAACGCCCGCGTGGCGGCTGCGCCACCTGCGCCGGAGCGCCTGCGCACGAAGAGGAGCCCGCAGGCTAGTACGGCGAGCCCGCAAGCGAGCGACCAGACGATGACCGGCAGCGGGACGTTCACCAGCTTCAGGCCGGACGCCAGCAGGATGAAGGCCAGGATCGGCCGCAGTACCTGGCTACGCGCGCGAGCCGATAGCACCGAGCCGAGCAGCACACCGGGAATGCCCCCGACAAGCAGCGCAGTGGTTACGTCCAGCCGCACGTCGCCTGCGATGAGGTGCGCGCAAGCGGCGGCGACGACCATCGGGACCGCCTGAGCAAGGTCGGTGCCGACCATACGGCGGACAGGAAGCCGTGGATACAGCGCGGTGAGCGCGACGATTACGAGCGACCCCGAGCCAACCGAAGTCATGCCCACACCGAGCCCAGTAATAATACCGACTAGTATTGTCAAGATTGGCCGCACAACAATATCCCGTGGCGCCCCCTCCGACTCCTCCCGTTGTATCGACGCGCGTCGGCGCGCGTCGGCATACGCCTTCGCTCCGATCGCCGCGGCGGCCACAAGCAGGACAACGCCGGTGGCCACCGCTACCGCCTCTTGCAGAGAACTGCCATGCCCGAATAGCCGTGCCAGGAATACACCGCTAAATGCGGCGGGCACAGAGCCCGCGCACATCAAGCCTGCGATCCGCAGGTCTGCGGTCCGCTTTCGCATGTGGACGAATGCGCCAAACGGTTTGGTGACAGCCGAGACAACCAGGTCGCTACCCACGGCGGCCAGCGGTGGTATGCCGAAGAAGAACATCAGCATCGGCGTCATCAGGGCACCACCGCCCATGCCAGTGAGCCCAACCACGACAGCGACGGCGAATGACGCGCCGGTAAGAGCGGGATTAGGCAGTGTCATGGAGGTTCCCTCGCTGTGCGGTCAGCCAGCCTCCGGAGGTGAGCAGCTGCAAGACCACAGCCACGGCATCCTTGCGGCTCAGCTCCGATGTGTCGATCACGAGGTCGGCGTCGTGTGGTGCCTCGTATGGGTCCGATATCCCGGTGAACCCGGTGATTGCACCTGCCCGCGCCTTCGCGTACAGCCCCTTACGGTCCCGGGCCTCGCACGTTTCGAGCGGTGTCGCCATGTACACGAGCAGGAAATCACCAGTGTGCCTGACCATCTCGCGCACCCGTGCGCGCGCTGCCGCATATGGCGCGATAGGCGCGCAGATCGCAATGCCGCCGTGTCGCGCCGCCTCGGCCGCGACGAAGCCGATCCGTGCGATGTTGAGATCACGGTCTGCGCGGGAGAAACTCAGCCCAGCGGAAAGCAGCCGCCTGATCAGGTCACCATCAAGCAGGGAAACCGTTCGGTCGCCCCGTTCGGCAAGAGCATCGGCGAGGTCGCGGGCGACGGTGGACTTGCCTGAGCCGGACAAGCCGGTGAAGAAGATCACAAGCCCTCGCTCATGCCGGGGCGGGCGTACCGCGCGAAGCTCGCGTGCCACGGCGGCAGGCGTGAACCAGTCAGGGATCTCGCCACCTCGCTCGAGCAATGTGGTCAGTTCTGCGGGGCTGAACGCCGGCCGCCGCGCGGACGGCTCGATGCGCGCCACTGGCCGCCAGACCTCTGCCGTCTCATCGAACGCCCATTCACCCGGCATCACGACGGGTATGGGCGAGCCGGGCACGCTGACGGTGACCGCGTCCATGCTGCCCATATCCCTGGTCACACCGACGGCGGAGGCGCGCGGATCGACTCCTGTGCCGAGCAGATGGGTCGCACCGTACGCCGCGGCGATCAGTGCCCTGGCCACGAACTCAGCGTGCGTCCCTTCCTGTCCCCTGGGCGCGAGCGGCACCGGTACCACCAGCGTGTCCTGCGGGAGTTGTGGGAGCGCGGCAAGCACTATCCGGATCAGCGCCTCTGGCCGGGTCACTAGCTCCGCGGGTCCTGCCACCAAGGGCATGAGCAGCAAGCGGGCTCTCATCCCACCGGCAAGATGTCGAAGCTGGCCGAGTTCGCGCCTGTGCAGCGGACTGCGGGTGAGGCAAGCGAGGACAGGTCTTTGTTTGTCCTCTTGGTCGCCGTAAAGCTCCGCCCGCGTCTCGCTGGGTGTGCGCCGCAGTTGGCGGAAGGGCCCATGCTCCGGCGCGCGCAACGCCTGCACCGGCCCGGCGAGCCGCTCGAGTTGGTCAGGTCCTGCGTGTGCCCGCTCGGTGATCTGCATCACGGCCAGCGGCGCGCCCTCAGGATCCTCGAGTACAAGCATGCCGGTGTCGGGTGGCACCGCACCCGTCGGCACATCCAGAGTTACCGTGAACGGAAATGGCGTGCCGTCAGCCAGCCGGCCATCCCGTGCCACGGCGCTGGCGTCTGTGTCGCTCATGAAGCCGCTCAGCGGGGCAAATGCGCCGGAAAGCAACAGTTCCAAGTCGGCAAGCTGGAACTCATCCGGTACCAAGGACGGCCAGGCCGTCAGCTCGGCGGGCAACCCGGCGGAAAGCGCGGTCACATCTGTCTCCATCCGGCACGGCCACCTCGATCGCAGCGGCATCCTCGGCTGAGAATGTCCGCATGTGACCCGGGTCTTTCAATCCGCAAACGGGGCAAGGTCATGAGTATGCCTGTACAGGCTAGTGGCCGGTAGGGCGGGTCCGTTGCGAGAACGTTCTGCGACACGGTCGGCGCGGTACGGTTTCGGCCCGTGACCGATCACCCGCCGCCGTTAGAGACTCTTAGACCGGAACTGCTGCGCCCGAGACAAGGTGGGCGGCGGGCGAGGTGAGGAACAGGTAAACGGGCGTGATGTCTGCAACCTTGGGCCACGACGCGTGGTCCGCCTCCGGCATCGCGCTGCGGTTCGCAGGCGTATCGATGATGCTCGGGACGACGCAGTTCACCGTGACACCAGTGCCGCGGACCTCCTCAGCTGCCATCGCGACAAGGTGCAGCACGCCAAGCTTGCTGACCGAGTACGCGAACCCCGCTCCGCGCGTCACCGTGGCAGCCCGGCTCGCTGTATGCACGATGCGGCCCTCGCCCACCGTCCGCATCCGACGCAGCGCGTGCTTGGTGATCAGCGCGGCGCTGACGAGGTTCAGTTCGAGCTGGCCGGTTAGCACGGCCGGGTCCAGTTCGGGTAGCGGCGTACGGGCAGCGAAGGCGCCGACGGTGTTGACCACTGCCCAGGGTGGCGGACCTTGATCGAACAGCTCGGCGAGTGCCGCGTCGTCGAGCACGTTAACCGCCTGGTAACGGACGCCGTCGAGCTGCATGTCGCCCTTGGGCAGTGCCTTGCTCACGCCGATCACCGAGGCCCCAGCCGCAGCGAATGCGGAGGCCAGACCGGTGCCGAGCGCTCCCGCAGCACCGATCACGGCGACGATCCTGCCCTGCAAGCTCATGTCAGGCACGGGGAGCTCCTCTGCTAGCAAAGCCCGGACCGAACGCTATCGCAGCGGCGAGGAGATCGGCTCACGAGCCGCAGCGCACTCGATGATTCCGCCGCAGTGCGTTCACGCGGGCTCTCGTAGCACACGGGCGAAACGATCCTCTGGTTTGCACATGACAAAGAGCAACTCGTCATGCTCCTCGGTGTAGCGTCCCCGCGACATGACCGCCGCGAGGCGGCATGCGGCGGCGACGGCACGCCCTGGAAGGCCCGGTCGCGTGACGCTGCGCAGCGTCGCCTGGCGTTCGACGATCATCAAGCCGCGCATCAATGCGTACCCATGGATTCCAGGACCGGACACGACCCGCTCGTACACCGCCGGATACGGACCCGGCTCGCCGGGCCGGAACTGGCGCCAGGCGAGTTCTCGTGCCCGGCCGGGCAGTGCCGCCGCGAAACGGTCCATTACGCCCGCCGCGCTATCCCGGTCGGCCGTGCGCAGCAGCAGCATCCCGCCCGGTTTCAGCGCCGCGATAAAGCGGTCGAGCACCAGCTCGACGTGCCAGATGCGGTCAAGCAGGCCTGCGCAGTGCACGATATCGAAGGAGCGCGGTGTAAGCGGCACGGTACGAAGATCGCCGAGCATCACCGAGTCCAGGTCCGCGCGTGCGGCAGACACCTCACGGGTGAGGGGATGATCGTGATCGACGCCCGTCACCCAGATGTCGAAGCCAGCCGCGCGCAGCCGGTCCACGACGAAGCTGCCGACCAGGCGACCGCACCCGGCCTCGAGGACGCAGATGGGACCGTCGCCGCGGCGACGAGCATAGTCGTGCGCCGCTCGGACGAACATCTCGGCGCCCATGTCGCCGTTGGCACGCACCACGAATTCATAGCGTAGCGGTATGGAAGCTTAACGTAACAGCCATTGCCACACCCGACGGCGTGTCGATCTTCAGGCAGCAACTTTGCACTCTGGAGTGTTGTACCGGCGCCGGAAATGTCCGTTTGTGACGACATTCTGGAGTGCAAAGTAGTGCGCGCGATTCGCAGACCCACGGTCGCGGGTCCTGCCCACCGTGGCCGGCTCGGCCACCCGCGAGACGGAGAGGTCCTAAGCTGGATGGCGGGCCCGTAAACTTGTGCGCGAACCCCGTGCCGCCCGGGCCCGGGGATTTTTGGGCTGCTTGTTAACGACAACTATGAGCCTTTCCGGACTTCTCGGCGTGATCGCCGAAGACCCGCAGCTACGGCGAGCGCTTGACCATGCCGACCCGGTGTCGCGGACCGCGGAGCGCACTGCAGGCGGGACCGCGGAGCGCGCGGCGAGCGGGACCGCGGAGCATCCAGGCGGTGACTTTGTCGCACCGCCGGCACTTCGGCCGTTCATTGCCGCCGTGCTTGCAAGCCCGCACACCCCGCGGCAAGCGTCGGCACCCGGCTTCCCGGCGGCGGGCGGCGACGGCAACCACGCGGCCGGCGGCGACGGCAACCACGCGGCCGGCGGCGACGGCAACCACGCGGCCGGCGGCGACGAGGACCAGGCGGCTGCCGGCGGTGACGACGGCACCGCCGCCGGCGGCGATGGGCGCGCCAGGCCGGGCCGGTTCGTGCTCGCGGTTACCGCCACGGCGCGTGAGGCCGACGACCTGACCGGTGCGCTGACGTCGCTGTTGCCCGGTACCGCGGTCGCCTGCTTCCCCGCCTGGGAGACGCTGCCGCATGAGCGCCTGTCACCCCGCTCGGACACGGTCGGTCAGCGGCTCGCCGTCCTGCGCAGGCTCGCCCACGCCGATCCCGCGCAGGCGAGCACCGGCCCGCTGCAGGTCGTGGTCGCGCCCGTGCGCAGCCTGCTGCAGCCGATCGTCGGCGGGCTAGGTGACATCGAACCGGTCCGGCTGCGGCCCGGCGACGAGGCTGACCTGCACGAGGTGCTCGCGCGGCTCGTCGAGGCCGGATACAGCCGCGTTGACATGGTCGAGAAACGCGGTGACATCGCGGTGCGCGGCGGCCTTGTGGACGTCTTCCCGCCCATCGAAGAGCATCCGCTGCGCATCGAGTTCTTCGGTGACGTGGTGGAGGAGATCCGCTACTTCAAGGTGGCTGATCAGCGCAGCCTTGAAGCGGCGGCCGAGGGACTCTGGGCGCCGCCGTGCCGTGAACTGCTGCTCACCCCTGCGGTCCGCAATGCTGCCAAACGGCTAGCCGCGGAGCACACCGGTCTCGCCGAGGTACTCGGCAAACTGGCGGACGGCGTCACGGTCGATGGCATGGAGGCGTTCGCACCTGTACTGGCCGAGCGGATGGAACTGCTGCTCGACTACGTCCCGCCCGGCGGCTGCGTGCTCGCCTGTGATCCAGAACGCATCCGCACCCGCGCCGCCGAGCTTGTCAGAACCAGCCAGGAATTCCTGGAGGCATCGTGGGTGAACGCCGCCGCAGGCGGGCAGGCGCCGATCGATCTCGGCGCGGCGGCGTTCCGGCCGATCGAGGAAATCCATGACGCGGCTGACGCGCTCGGGCTCGCCTGGTGGACAGTGACCCCATTCGGCGAAGACGAGGCGATGAGCCTCGGTGACAGCCCGCAACCCCCCGCAGGCGCAGGAAGCGGCGCACACCCGCGGCAGCCGTTCAGGACTGTGTCTGCCCGGGGGGACGACCCCCCGGAGCCCCCCGCACGCGCCGCAAGCGGCGCACACCAGCGGCAGCCGTTCAGGATAAATGCTCAACCGGCTCATGCCTACCGCGGCGACACCGGGCGTGTCCTTGATGACGTGCGGGCCTGGCTCACGGATGGCTGGCGGGTCGTGCTTGTCACCGAGGGCCACGGGCCAGCCCGCCGGCTCGCGGAGGTGCTGCGCGAAGGCGGTCTCGGCGCCCGGCTCGCCGACCTGCCCGATCCCGCCCGTCCGCCCGAGCCCGGTGTGCCTTACATCGCGACCGGGCTGGTCACCCGCGGTTTCGTCTGGCCTGCCGTGCGGACCGCGCTGCTGACCGAGGACGACCTGGCAGGCCAGCGGTCCAGCACTAAGGACATGCGGCGGCTGCCGACCAGGCGCCGAGGCGGGATAGACCCGCTGCGGCTGCGGGCAGGCGACTACGTGGTGCACGAGCAGCACGGGGTCGGCCGATACGTCGAGATGACCAGCCGCACGGTGCAGGGCGCCACCCGCGAATACCTCGTCATCGAGTACGCGCCGAACAAGCGCGGTCACCCGGCAGACCGGCTGTACGTGCCAACCGACCAGTTGGACGAGGTCACCAGGTACGTGGGCGGCGAGGCGCCGACACTGCACCGGCTCGGCGGCGCGGACTGGGCGCGGGCGAAGGGGCGGGCACGCAAGGCCGTTCGGCAGATCGCGGCTGAACTGATCCGGCTCTACTCGGCCAGGACCGCGTCGCCAGGACACGCGTTCGGCGCCGATACCCCATGGCAGCGGGAGCTTGAAGATGCTTTCCCATATATCGAGACGCCTGATCAGCTCGCGGCCATCGAAGAGGTCAAGCGTGACATGGAGCGGCCGGTTCCGATGGACCGGCTGGTCTGCGGCGACGTTGGCTATGGCAAGACCGAGATCGCCGTGCGCGCCGCGTTCAAGGCGGTGCAGGACGGCAAGCAGGTGGCGGTGCTCGTCCCTACCACGCTGCTTGTGCAGCAGCACCTGTCCACATTCGCCGAGCGTTACGCGCCGTTTCCTGTGATGGTCAAGCCGCTGTCGCGGTTCCAGAGCGACGGCGAGGCCGCGGGCGTGCTACGTGGGCTCGCCGAGGGTTCGGCAGATGTGGTGATCGGCACGCACCGGCTACTGTCACCGGACACCAGGTTCAAAGATCTCGGCCTGGTAGTGATCGACGAGGAACAGCGCTTCGGCGTCGAGCACAAGGAGTACCTGAAGCGGCTCCGGACCGAAGTGGACGTGATCGCCATGTCCGCCAACCCGATTCCGCGCACACTGGAGATGGGCCTGGCTGGCGTCCGTGGGATGTCCACCATCCTCACCCCGCCAGAGGAGCGGCACCCGGTGCTCACGTTCGTCGGCCCCTACGACGAAAAGCAGATCGGGGCCGCGATCCGGCGCGAGCTGATGCGAGACGGCCAGGTGTTCTTTGTGCACAACCGGGTGTCAAGCATCGACAGGGTGGCGGCACGCGTGGCGCACCTGGTGCCCGAGGCTCGGGTGGCCGTCGCGCACGGCAAGCTGAACGAGCACGTGCTCGAACAGATCATGGTCGACTTCTGGGAGCGCAGGTTCGATGTGCTCGTGGCCACCACGATCGTGGAGTCCGGGCTTGACATTCCGAACGCCAACACGCTGATCGTGGACCGCGCGGACGTTTACGGGCTGTCGCAGCTGCATCAGTTGCGCGGCCGGGTCGGCCGCGGGCGTGAGCGCGGCTATGCGTACTTCCTTTACCCGCCGGAGAAGCCGCTGACCGAGACCGCTCACGAGCGCCTAGCGACGATCGCGCAGCACACCGAAATGGGCGCGGGCATGTATGTGGCCATGAAGGACCTGGAGATCCGCGGCGCCGGCAACTTGCTCGGCGGCGAGCAGTCCGGGCACATCGCCGGGGTGGGTTTCGACCTGTACGTTCGGATGATTGGCGAGGCGGTCGCCGAGCTGAAGGGCGACGGGCCGGCTGAGCGGCCCGAGGTCCGGGTCGAGCTGCCGGTCAATGCGCACATACCGCACGACTACATCGGCGGGGAGCGGCTTCGGCTGGAGGCGTACACCCGGATAGCCGCGATCGACTCCGAATCGGAGATCGTGGCGGTACGCGAGGAGCTGACCGACCGGTACGGCAGGCCGCCCGAGCCGGTGGAGAACCTGCTCGAGGTGGCCAGGCTGCGCTCTCGCGCGCGCCGCGCTGGGCTGACCGACGTGCGCCTGCAGGGCAGCTATGTACGGTTCGCGCCGGTGCAGCTCCCCGAGTCCCGGCAGGTCCGTGCGCAGCGGCTGTACCCGAAGACCGTGCTCAAGCCGCAGGTGCGTACCATGCTCGTACCTGCGCCGAAAACCGCGGCCGTCGGCGGGCGGACGCTGCGTGACGCGGAGATGCTCGCCTGGTGCGGCCGGCTCGTTGAGTCGATCTTCGACGGCGCGGCCGCAGGTGGACAGGGCGGCGCGGCGTGACGGCCGTGCCCTGCGCGAAAGGTTGTGACGTCGCTGTGTTCCGCACCGGGATCGGGAGTGCCTGGCCAATGGCCGCGCTGAGGTGGGCGGGCGCCGTGGCCGCGCTGGCGGTGACCGTTTCGCTTACGGCGTGCGGCCCGCTCCAAATGGGCGCGGCGGCGATCGTCGGTACGCAGCGGATCTCCACATCCACCCTGTCCAGCGATGTCGCGGCGCTTAACGCGGTGTATCAGGCGCATCCTGCTCTGCGCAGGGATGTGCAGTACAAGCCGGCCCAGATGCCGCGGTTCGTGCTCATGTGGCTGGTGCGCTTTCACATCATCGCCGACATCGCCCGCCATGACGGCGTACAGGTGACCCCGGCGCAGGCGCAGAGCGCTCTCGCCGCGGCGACCGTGCAGGTCGAGCGGCAGATTAATGCCTCGGTGAGCGCAGCGGAGTTCGGGCTGCTTTCCGCCGTGCCACCGAACCTCACGACGCAATACGGTCGTTACCGCGCGACCATCGAGAAGCTGGCCGTGCTCTATACCGGCGTAACGAACCTGTCCTCGCTTACCCAGGCGCAACAGCGGCGATTCGCCGCCCGGATCAGCTCGGAGGTCGCCGCGTCTGTCAAACGGCTGAAAATCAAGATCAACCCGCGATTCGGTCAGCTGAACGCGACCCAGCTGACGGTCGTTGCAGCGCCGGACCGGCTGTCCCGGCCGGAGGCTGCCGCATAGTGCCTGCCCGAAGGCTGTCACAGCAGCCCGGCCTGGTCGTGCTCGTCACCAGCCCGCGCGTGGCGCCCGGGCTACTGACCTGGTCGGCATGGCAGGCGTTGCGCGAAGCGGGGGCGGTGCTAGCCGGTTCGGCGAGGCATCCCCAGCTTGCCGCGCTCGGTGAGGCGGGGCTTTGCATCGAGGTCGCGCGGCCCGAACCGACGGCCGACCGCGCCAGGCGGCTGATCAGCCTGGCTGACACCATTGCGGGTACAGTCGTGTGGCTCGCCGCTCACTCGGGTGAGGACGACCTGGTTCCGGCGATCGCTGACGCCGGGGGACGTGCCACCGTAATGCACGGGTGTCGTGATCTGCCCGGCAGCCGGATGCTGGACCTTGTCGTGACCATGGACGCGCTACGCGCCGGCTGTCCGTGGGACGCAAAGCAGACTCACCGCTCGCTGGCGAGGTACCTGATCGAGGAGTCCTACGAGACACTCGAGGCACTGGAGACCGGAGACGAGCAGGCGCTGCGAGATGAGCTCGGCGACGTGCTGCTCCAAGTGGTCTTCCACGCCCGGATAGCCGCAGAGCGTTCAGACGGCACCGGGTTCACGATCGATGACGTGTCCGATGCCATCGTGGCCAAGCTGGTGCGCAGGCATCCGCACGTCTTTGGTGATGTCCGGGTATCAGGTGCCGACGAGGTGAAGGCCAACTGGACGGCGATCAAGGCAGCCGAACGGCAGCAGAAACATGGTCGCCTGGGATCCGCGCTCGACGGCGTTCCGTTCGGCCAGCCAGCGCTGTCACTGGCCACGGAGCTACTGGGCCGCGCCGCGTCGGCCGGGGCACCGCAGGAACTCACCGACCTCGGCGGCGACGGGCTCGACGGCGAGGGGGCCGGCGGCTCCGGCGCCGCGCTCGGTGGCAAGCTGTTCGCGCTTGTCGCCGCGGCCCGCGCGGCGGGGCTGGACCCCGAGTTCGAGCTGCGAGCCGCCGCGCGCAGGTTCAGCGATCGCTTCCGCACCTGGGAGGCGGGTGAACCCTCCGGCTGAGCGGGGGTGCGGGCCGGCGTGGCCACTGCGGCCACGGCGTGTACTCCACTAGGCTCCAATGCGGACATGTTGGCCATCTCCCGAGGTATGAGCAAGGAGCGGTAATGGCGTCCATCGATGCCATCCATGCCAGACAGATCCTCGATTCGAGGGGCAACCCAACCGTCGAGGTGGAGGTCCTGCTCGATGACGGCTCCGTGGGCCGGGCAGCGGTACCGAGCGGGGCGTCAACCGGTGCCTTCGAGGCCGTCGAGAGGCGCGACGGCGCGAGGGAGTATGGCGGCAAGGGCGTTCAGGGCGCGATCACGACGGTGCTCGAGACGATCCAGCCACAGCTTGTCGGCCAAGACGCGGACGAGCAGCGGATCATCGACTACATCATGATCGACATGGATGGGACGCCGAATAAGTCGCGGCTCGGTGCGAACGCCATCCTCGGAGTCAGCCTGGCGGTCGCGAAAGCAGCCGCCGACTCGGCAGAGCTTCCGCTGTTCCGCTACCTCGGCGGGCCCAACGCGCACCTGCTCCCCGTCCCGATGTTCAACATCGTCAATGGCGGGGCGCACGCGGACACCAACGTCGATGTCCAGGAGTTCATGATCGTCCCGACCGGCGCGCCCACGTTCTCGGAGGCGCTTCGCTGGGGCGCCGAGACCTACCATGCGCTCAAGTCGGTGCTCAAGCAGCACCGGCTGAACACCGGCGTCGGGGACGAAGGCGGTTTCGCGCCAGATCTCGAGCACAACCGGGCCGCGCTTGAGCTGATCATCGAGGCGATCGGCAAGGCCGGATTCACCCCCGGCCAGGACATCGCGCTTGCGCTTGATGCCGCGGCTTCTGAGTTCTACTCGGGCGGCGCGTACGTCTTCGAAGGCTCACCACGCTCCGCGCAGGAGATGACGCGGATCTATACCGAGTGGCTGGACGCGTACCCGATCGTTTCGATCGAGGACCCGCTCGCAGAGGAAGACTGGACAGGCTGGCAGGAGCTGACAGCGGCGATCGGCGACCGAGTGCAGGTGGTCGG
>WNGG01006012.1_pt1 | contig 21981 bp, 20 predicted proteins | sample 5400661 | NCBI WGS metagenome assembly WNGG01 (sample SAMN13153372, study PRJNA577476) | soil metagenome | isolation source: 100 cm soil or saprolite under Garry oak tree replicate 1 | place: USA:California | collected 2016-06-15
TGATTCCCGCCATTCCGTTGATCGTGCTGCGGCCGTTCCTTCCGGAATCGCCGATCTGGAAACGAAAGAGAGCCGAGGGAACCCTGAAGCGGCCGAGCTTCGCCGAACTCTTCCGTCCGGCGTTTCGCAAAACGGCGCTGATTACCTGCCTGATGATGGCCTGTTCTTACGCTGGATCTTTCGGGATGCTGCAACATTTCGCCAGAATCATTCCCGGCACGCCCGGTGTAAGAGTCCTGCCGGTGGCGGCACAGGAACAGCGCGTGGGCGCGTTGCAAGGCTGGCAGGAGGGTGGCGGGCTCGCCGGGCGCTTCCTTATGGCTTTTCTCGCGGTGCACATTTTGAGCCGGAGGCGCTTGCTGCGGCTGTTTCAAATCCCCGCGCTCATAGTGATTCCTCTGGTGATGTTCCTACCAGCCATGCGGGATCGAGACATGTCCACCGTGGGAATTTTTGCGCTTGGATTGCTAACGGTGGCCCAGTTCAGCTATTGGGGAAATTATCTGCCGCTCGTTTATCCCACGTACTTGCGAGGAACGGGCGAAGCTTTCGCCGCGAATATCGGCGGGCGGATGCTGGGGACTTCGGCGGCTTTGCTGGTGACGTCGATGGTGCAATTCATGCCGGGCGGAACCGCCAGCCGGCAGCTCGGTTATGCGGCGGGCATTGTAGGATTGCTTTCTTATGTGGCGGGATTCGTCGCCAGTTTCTGGCTGCCTGAGCCCTCCCTCGAGTCAACGCCGGACTGACTCGGGAATTGTGGCTGGTCGCATCGTCAGGGCAATTTGAGATCCAGGAGGCGGCGGGCGTTGCCCTCGTAAATTTTGCGGCGGTCTCCTTCGGAAATATCCAGCACGTCGAGACAGCGCATGGTTTCCCGAATATAGCCGGCGCCTTTTTCGGGATCGAAAGGCGAGTCGGAGGCAAAGAGGACATGGTCGACGCCGAAGAAATCGAGTCCGCAGCGCAGAGCGCCGCCCGCGCCAAACGTGGCCGTATCCGCGTAGAACATTTTGAAGTATTCCTGCGGGCGTTTTTTCAGACGGCGCAAGTGAACCGTGAGGTCTTCTTCTTCAGTACGCGCGCCGAGCTGATCGAGACCGGGACCGGTGCGTCCTGAAAAATAAGGAACCATGCCGCCCAGGTGATGCGTGATGATTTTAAGTTTGGGAAAGCGATCGAACAATCCGGCGAAAACGATGCGAGCCATGAAAATGCTGGTTTCGTAGGGCCAGCCGAAGACCCACCAAAGCTCGAATTTCGATTTTTTCTCGCTCTGGTAATCCGGGAAACCCGAGCCGCGCGCGGGATGCACCCAAATGGGAGCGTCTAGTTCGGCCATTTTCTCGAAGATCGGCAGGAAATCGGGTTCATCCAGCGGCCGTCCGTTCACATTCGTAAAAATCTGCGCGCCCACGGCGCCAAGTTTTTTCAGCGCGCGCTCGATCTCTTTTACGGCGGCAGCGGGATGATTCATGGGCAGGGCGGCGATGAATCCAGCAAAGCGATTGGGGTGCTTGGCGACCAGTTCGGCTAAGCCGTCATTGGCCAATGCAGCGAGTTCCGGGGATTTTTGCGGATCGCCAAGCGCTTCGATGGGCGGCAGCGGCAGGCAGGGCACCTGAACGTAGTCGCGGAACTCGTCCATGATACGAAAGCGAACATCCATATCGATGAGAGCGGGAATCTCCGTGACGCGCTTTTTGATCGTGGTACCACGCTCGGGGAGAACCAGCATGCGTTCATAAAAGTTCTTGGGAAAGATGTGGCAGAAGATATCAATTTTCATCAATAGCCCTCGAACCAATCGCAGAAAAAGAGAGAGCGCTGGAAGCTATCAGGGGCGCTGATAGATGTCAATGCATCGGCAAGCCGACGTAGTTTTCGGCCAGCGACTGCGAGGCGGCGCGCGAACTGATTACATACTCGAGTTCGGCAAGCTGCCGGCGTTGATCGAACGCATTGTCGTCGTCGAAGCGATGCAACATGGAAGTCATCCACCAGGAAAAGCGCTGCACTTTCCAGACGCGGTCCAAGCAGGACTCCGAATATTTCCCGAGCAGGTCTTTTTGTCCCGAGCGATAGAACTCAGCGAGGGCCCGCGCCAAAACACGAACATCGGCGACGGCCAGATTCAAACCTTTTGCGCCTGTAGGAGGAACGATGTGGGCGGCGTCGCCTGCTAGAAAGAGCCTGCCGTATTGCATGGGCTCGACGACGAAGCTGTGCATTTTGGCGACGTTCTTTTGCAGCACCGGCCCTTCCAGCAATTTCCAGCCTTCCTCGGATGATAGGCGCACCTGAAGCTCCTGCCAAATTTTCTCGTCGGGCCAGAGCCGAAGATCCTCATCGGGGGTGCACTGGATGTAGAGGCGGCTAATCTCCGGCGTGCGCATGCTCAGCAGGGCGAAGCCGCGCTGGTGATAGGCGTAGATCAATTCCTGTGAAGAGGGCGGCGCCTGGGCGAGGATGCCCAGCCATCCGAAAGGATAATCCCGCTGGTAAACCTTGAGCGCGCTGGCGGGAATGGATGGGCGGCAGATGCCGTGAAAGCCGTCGCAGCCGGCAATAAAATCACAGGCAAGTTCCGTTTGCAGCCCGTTGTATTGGAAAAGAATTCGCGGCCGCGAAGATGCAAAATCCTGCACGCTCACATTCTCGACTTCAAAAAAGATCGGGCTACCGCCGGCCTGACGCGCGTCGACGAGATCTCTGATGACTTCGCCCTGGGCATAAATCGTGATGGAGCGGCCGGTCAGGTCCGCGAAATCAATGCGATGCGTGCGGCCGCGGAAACGCAAGTTGATGCCATGATGCACCAGCCCTTCGTGCCTCATTCTCTCGCCGACGCCCATTTCGGTGAGCAAATCGGTGGTGGTCTGTTCGAGCAGGCCGGCGCGGACCCGCTCCTGACAATATTCGCGGCTGCGCGCTTCGAGCACCACGGATTCGATACCCTGCAGATGCAGCAGATGGCCGAGCACGAGTCCCGCGGGACCGGCGCCGACGATGCCAACTTGGGTGCGCATCTGATTCATATGGTCGACGCGACTGGTTTATCCGGCGGGAACCGCCGCTGCCGAGAGGAAGTCGCGCACCGCAGCCGTGAACTCGGGTGCGGCTTCAATGTTTGATAAATGTGCGGCATCGAATTCCAGATAGCGGGCGCCGCGGATCATGGAGGCGAGCAAGCGTCCCTGCGCTGGAGGAGTGGCCGGATCGTGCGTGCCGGAAATCACCAGAGTCGGAGCGTTCACGCGAGAGGCCTCTTCGGTGAAGTCCGCGTCGCGAATGGCTTCGCAGCAGGCGATGTAACCCTGCGGCGGCGTATCGAGAATCATGCGGCGGACGGGAGCGACCACCTCCGGCGAATGCGCAATGAATCTCGGGGTGAACCAGCGCTCGATGGTTCCCGAAACTATCGCGGGCATGCCACCTGCGCGAATCGCAGCAATGCGAGCATTCCAAATCTCCGGATTGCCAATGTGCGCGGCGGTATCGCAGAGCACTAGGCGAGCGAACCGCTGCGGTGCGTTTGCGCCGAGCCAGATTCCCACCTGACCTCCCATGGAAAGACCGCAGAAATGCGCACGGGGGATTTTGATGGCATCCATGAGAGCAAGAATATCGCCGCCGAGTTGCTCCTGCGTGTAAGGGCCGGGAGCGACGGCGGAGAGGCCGTGGCCGCGGGTGTCATAGCGGAGGATGCGAAAGTCGCCCCGCAGTGCGGAGACCTGCGGCTCCCACATAGATAAATTGGTGCCCAACGAATTGGAGAAAACAATGACCGGCGCGCCCGGCTTTCCTTCCAGCCGGTAGCGAAGGCAGACGCCATTGACATCGATGAAGGGCATAAGCGAAATCCGCGGTCAATTTCTCAGTCGGGGATTCATTTCTTGGCGCCGCTGCGAGCGGCCAAAACTTTTTCGGTCATCTCCACGGCAGAACCGAGATAATTCGCGGGATCGAGGAGACGTGAGAGCTCCGCGCGAGAGAGATGGCTGCTGACGTCCGGGTAGGACATCAGCACATCGGCGAAATCGCTGCCGTCCTGAGTGGCGCGCCGTGCAGCTTCTTCGACGATCTTGTGCGATTTTTCCCTGCCCAGGCGCTCCCGCAAGGCAAAAGCAACGGCCTCAGCTAGGACGAGTCCGCGCGTGAGCTTCGCATTTTGCGACATTCTTTCGGAGTGAACCTCGAGGCCGTCGACGATTTCTTTCATGTGTGCCAAAGCTCCCGCAGCGAGGCGAACAATTTCGGGCAGCGTCTCCCATTCGGCATGCCAGCCGCCGAGGCCGCGCTCGTGTTCCTGCACCATTGACGTCAGGATTGTCGAGACGAGCGCAGGCACCCGAAGAGCCGCGGCGAGTATCACCGCGGAACTCACCGGATTACGCTTGTGCGGCATAGTGGAAGAACCGCCGCGGCCGGCGCCGGAAGGCTCGAGGACTTCGTCGATTTCCGTCTGGGACATCAGTGAAATATCGCGCGCGATCTTGCCCAGCGACCCAACCAGCAGGCCGAGCGAAGCGGCGACTTCCGCCAGCCGGTCGCGGTGCGAGTGCCACGGAAGCTCGGGCAGGTCCAGCCTCAAGTCCCGTGCGAGCGCAGCCGCCAGATCCAGGCGGCGATCTGCGATGGCGGCCAGCGTGCCGACGGCTCCGCCAAATTGAAGCACCAAAACTTGCTTGCGCGAATGGCTCAAGCGTTCGCGGTGCCGTTCGACGGCGGCGAACCAGCCGGCCACTTTGAGCCCGAAAGTAACCGGAGGACCCTGCTGCAACCAAGTGCGCCCCACGAGGAGCGTGGATTTGTGGGCGGCCGCAAGGCGAGCTAGAGAAGCCGAGAGATGCGCCAAATCGCGATCGAGGAAATCGAGGGCCTCCCGCAATTGCAGCACGAGACCGGTATCGATGGCGTCCTGGCTCGTGGCGCCCCAGTGGACAAAGGCAGCGGCTTGCGAGTCAGACTTGGCGACAAGCCCGGTCAAGGCTTTGACCATCGGAATGGCCACATTACCCGAGAGCGCGGTTGCACGCGCCAGCGACTCCACGTCAAATAATTCTGCATGGCATTGGGATTCGATTGGCGCTCTCGCGGCGCTTGGAGCGAGGCCAACTCCGACAAGTGCCCTGGCCAGCGCGGCCTCGAAATCGAGCATGCACTGAAGCCGGTGATGATCGGAAAACACCTGCCGCATCGCGTCTGTGGTGAACAAAGGATCCAGCAAACGGATGGGTTCCGGGACGTCCAAATTGCTCATCCTCTGAAATGAGGCTGCGGGTTGAATCTAGTGCCGTTCCAACTATTTGCACCAAATTCTCTACTAGGCCACCCCACAGCCAATCGCAGGCTCTTTGAGCCGAACCTCTCGCCGGATCAAGTTGGAACGGCACTAGTAGTCGAAAAAGACGGTCTCGCGATCGCCTTGCATCATGATTTTCCAGTCGAACACGTTTGGGGGCATGTTCCGGGCGCCGCGCTCGCCGGAAGGCGTGGCCATCAACGTCGGACGCCGCTCCGGCGGAACTAGCTTCAGAACAGCATCCTCGGCATTGCTGGGCTCATCGGCGAAATAGACGCGAGTCAGTAATGGCTTGAGAAGCCCACGCGAAAAAAGCGTGACCACGATATGCGGAGCTTGCAAAGAGCCGTCCGGGGAACGTACGCGCCCGGGTTTTATGGTCGTGAACGTGAATTCACCGTTGTCGTCCGTCTCGACGCGCCCGAAGCCCAAGAAGCGGGGCGCGGCCGAATTCCGTGGAAAAATCTCCCCCAAGTAACGGCCAGCCGAATCGGCCTGCCAGATTTCGAGCACAGCGTCGGGGACAGGGTTTGCATCTCCATCGAGGACCTTGCCGCGAATAGTGACCCGCTCGCCGGCTGTGCCCTCGGCTACGAGATTTTTTCTTTCTAGGTAAGACATTCCCAGATGAAAAAAGGGACCGACCGTCTGGGATGCTGTTGGGGGCGTGGTCATCTCAATTCTCCGAATTTCCTGGGGCGCTCACGGAGAGACCTCCACGGGCGTAGCTTGGCGCCCCCGGAGAATGATGTCGAAGCGATAGCCGAGCGCATGGCTTGGTATGGTGGTTTCCCAATCGAAAAGCGATATCAAGCGGTTTCGCGCGTTCTCGTCCGGGACGCTGTTAAAAACGGGGTCGAATGGCAGCAGAGGATCTTCCGGGAAATACATCTGCGTGACCAGGCGCGACAGCAGCCCCGCGCCGAAGAGCGAAAAGTGAATGTGTGCGGGGCGCCAGGCATTCTGATGATTTTGCCAAGGGTACGCGCCGGGTTTTATGGTGACAAAACGATAGCGGCCCTCGCGATCGGTGAGCACGCGTCCGCAGCCGGTGAAATTCGGATCGAGCGGCGCGCCGTGCTGATCCACACGATGCCGATAGCGCCCCGCCGCGTTGGTTTGCCAAACCTCCACCAGCGCTCCGGGAATGGCGCGCCCCTCTTCATCCAATACGCGGCCGCTCACGATGATGCGTTCGCCGAGGGCTTCGCCACCGTGCTGGTGCGTCAGGTCATTATCGTTTTCGCCGATGTCGCTATGGCCGAAGACGGGGCCGGCGAGCTCAGACAAAGTGTGCGGCAGCGGAATCAGCGGCTGTTTCGGGGAACGCTTGCACGTAGAGACGTACGGCGGGTAAAGGTAATCGGGTTGCGTTCCGGCCGGCGCCCGCTGATAACTGGCTGCTTTCATGACTCTGCGAAAGCGACTGTAACTGGCGAGGGAGTCAGCGGTCAAGCATCCAGGGCGCATCCGCCGAGTACAGCCGACGGAAGGCGCGGCGCAAACCGAATCGAAGGAAGTGCCATGGGCGGGCAGGGAAAGCTCAGAATGGCTGTGGGGATTTCGGGAAGTGCATATCGAATTCTTCCAGCGTCTCCACAATGATCCGGGAAATAGCGAGATTGCGGAACCATTTGTGGTCGGAAGGAATGATGAACCAGGGGGCATATTCCGTGCTGCAGCGGGACAGTACGTCTTCGTAGGCGGCGACGTAATCGTCCCAACGCTTTCGCTCCGCGGCATCGGCTTTGGAAAATTTCCATTTCTTGTGCGGATCGCTAAGCCTCTCGTCGAAGCGTTCCTTCTGTTCTTGCTTGCTGATGTGCAGGAAACATTTCAGAATCGTGATGTTGTTTTCGGAGAGATTGCGTTCAAAACGATTGATTTCATCGTATCGAGCTTTCCAAACGTCTTGGGACACGAGTTTGTGCACGCGCACGACGAGCACATCTTCGTAATGCGAGCGATTAAAAATACCGATCATGCCCTTTTCGGGAACCGCCTTATGAATGCGCCATAGAAAATCGTGAGCCAACTCTTCGCCGTTCGGGACTTTGAAGGAAGTTACCGAGCATCCCTGGGGGCTGACTCCGGACATCACATGGCGAATGGTTCCGTCCTTTCCCGAGGCATCCATGCCCTGCAGGATAATCAGAAGGGCTCGTTCCCTTACGGCGTAAAACAACTCCTGCAAATCGCCGAGGCGCTTGATCGTTTTGTCGAGTTTGGCCTTAGATTTATGGTCGTCATCATGACCAAACGTATCGGCGGGATCGTATTTCGCGAGCTTGATCTTCTTGTCCGGCGGGACCATCAGTTTGCGGATGAAATCCAAGCAACCGGCTCCGGAAATCAGGTGGCGGAAATTTGAAACTGCACATCACGCGTTCGAGAGACGCGATCACGCTTGCATGCGCGGCTTCACCGATCCATCCGAGGAAAAACCGGCGTCGCGACGCCCGCTTCCATCCCCCAAAAATCCGCTTCGGTAACGAACTCCAGGCCTGCTTCGGTTTCCCCGGAATCCTTGGGCCGCGCCCAGGCGACTCGCGCGCCGACCCTGCGGCCGTTATCCAGACGAACGCAGATGAGAGCATCGCCGTCGCGCAGTTCGTGACGGCATAGAAAGGAAAAGCCATGCACGCTCAACTCGCGCGTTTCGGTCTTCTCCTCCCAAGGCCTCTGCGCATCTTCGGAACGAACTAGAATGGGGATCCTGGCGTGCACGCGAGGACCACGCCGCAATCGTCCATAAAGTTCCGAGGCCCACAAGAGAATATCAAGCAGTTGAGCCCTCTCCAAGTTATTGGGAAGTTCCGCGGCGCAAGCAATGTTGGTGCCTTCGCGCATGCAATGTTCCAGGAAGCGGCTCGCCAATTCGCCGTGCTGAGTGTGGAAACGCGGTTCGTGAATCTGCGCCTCAATGGACTCCAGATGCCGGTAGGCCCCCGCCACGAAGTGGGTGCGGCACACCCTACGTTCCTCGAGCGAAGCGACGGCGGCTTCGGCACAACCTTCGGAGGTGCATTTGAAAGCCACGCAGTATCGTCCGTGGAGAAAGACTCAGCGATGCTGGGAGTCGCCAGCATAGTACAGCAAAGGCGCGCGGATCAGAATGGCGTCAAAGTTTGCCTTCTCGAATGAATTACGGTGCAGCAAATTTAGCGCGCTCCGGCATTGGCAGCGACCAACTCTCGTGCGGCGGCTTCGGCGGCCGCGCCGAGAAGCGGAGCTTCCTCATTGAGCACAACATGAATGGGGAAATGCGAGAGCAACTCCTGGAATTTTTCCTTTTCGCAAAACGCCCTGAAAAATGCGCCATTTTGGATCTTAGGCAAAATCTTGGGTGCGATGCCGCCCGCCACAAAAACGCCACCGCGCGCAAGCGCCTTGAGCGCCAGGTTTCCGGCTTCGGCGCCATATAACGTGACGAAGAGATCGAGCGTCTCGACACAGACAGGACAAGAGCCCTCGAGACCCAACTTGGTGATTTCCGGCGCCGGGTCCGTTCCGGGCTCATCGAAACTCGGATGCCGGACGCTCTTGTTGAGAAATTCATGCAGCGTGAGGAAGCCGCGGCCGGAGACGACCAGCTCGAAGCTGACGAATTTGTACATCGTCTTCAGATAACGAAGCAGCTCGATCTCTTTTTCGGTTCGCGGAGCAAAATCCGCGTGGCCTCCTTCGCTTGGCGCGACAATGTAGCGGCTGCCATTCCACATCAGGATGGCTTCTCCCAAACCGGTGCCCGCGGCGATGAGCGCCTGGGTGGCTTGAGGCGCGGCCGAACCTTCGTTGAGAGTGCAAATATCCTCGGGTGCGAGCCAGGCCAGGGAATAACCGGTGGCTTCCAAATCGTTGAGAAGCACGACATGCCGGGTGCCGAGCTGGCGTTCGAGAGCGTCGGCGTCTAGGCCCCAGGTGAGATTTGTGACGCGCACTGCGCGGCCGATCACAGGCCCGGCGAAGCCGAACCCGGCAGCCGCGATCCTTCCCGCAGGCGAAGCGGAGAGGAAACCTCTCCCGCGGCTGAGGAAATCATCGATGATGTCCTCGAAGCGCGTGTATTCGTGACTCGGATAGCGGTAGATAAAAACGACGCGGAAACGATCGCCTTTTTTCTCCATCAAGGCGAGGTTCGACTTTGTTCCACCGATATCGCCCGCCAGGATCATGACTTCCCTTTCGGAATCGGTTGCGACTGCGAGGCTGAAAGCTGGCCTGCCGCCGCCTCGTCTACAAGGAAAAGCCGCTCTCCCTCGCGCGGCTTGACCAGCTGCGCGGGCAAGGGCGGATCGGGATGTTCGCAAAGAACCTCGCGCAGGATCGAAGCCTTTTCCGCTCCGGCGACCAGGAAAAGCGCGCGACGAGCGGCTTCGAGCACCGGGAGGGTGAGAGTCATGCGCCTGGAGCCTAATTTCGGAACGGTGGGCGTGCTGACCCAACGAGAGGTCTCGCGCAGGAGTTTGGAGCCGGGGAAGAGAGAGGCCGCGTGCCCATCGTGTCCCAGGCCAAGAAGGATCAAATGAAAACGCGGAAAACCCCGGTCATCGAGCGGCAGAAATTGGCGCAGCGTCGCCTCGTAATTGTGAGCGGCGCGGCCGATATTGGGATCTTCCGCTTCCATGCGGTGAACGTTGGAAGGAGGTATGGGCACGCGGAGGAGCAGCTCGCGGCGGGCCATACCGTAGTTGCTCTCAGGACTCTCCGGAGGCACGGCGCGTTCATCACCCCAGAAAAGATGCACCCGAGGCCAATCTACCTGGGCGCGAAACTCAGGTGTGGCGAGAAGGCCATAGAGCTCCCGAGGGGTTGAACCGCCGGAGAGAGCGACATTGCAATTGCCATCCTTAGCAATACTCTGCCAAGCCCAATCGACAAACCAGCGGGCCGCCGTGCGGGCCACGTCCGCCGCTTCAGCGCAAACGTATACGCCGGAAAGGATTTCGCGCGGGAGCATATCAGGGTCTGCGCCAGTGCCGTCCATCACGACTCAACAGCTCGTCAGCTCCATGCGGACCCCAACTTCCCGCGGGATAGGCGGGCACGGAGCGCCCCTGTTGTTCCCAGGCAGTGAGTATCGGCTGCACGAAAGCCCAGGCAGCCTCGACCCCATCGGCGCGGTCGAAAAGGGTTGCATCCCCACGCATGCAGTCGTTCAAGAGCGTAGCATAAGCGCTGCGTTCGCTAGCCCCAAAAGCGGCGCGATAACTGAAATCCATGGCCACGCGCGTCAGGCGCATGAACTGCCCCGGCAATTTGGCGTGAAAGCTGATGGAGATGCCTTCCTCGGGCTGGATATTCAGCACCAATGTGTTGGTATCGATCCCCTGACCGCGAAATAGCAAATGAGGCGCGCGCCGGAAATTGATGGCGATCTCAGTAACGCGGCGCGGCATGCGCTTGCCGGTACGAATATGAAAAGGAACGTCGGCCCAGCGCCAGTTGTCGATGAGCAGCTTGGCCGCGACGAAGGTCTCGGTCTGGGAATCAGCCCTCACGCCGGGCTCCTGGCCGTAGCCGGCCACGTCCTCGCCGTCGATCTGGCCCGGCGCGTACTGGCCGGGAACAACATCCGCCGCAACGCTATCCGGCGTATACGGCCGGAGGGCCTGCAACACTTTCAGTTTCTCATTGCGCACGGCGGTGGCGTCGAAGTTCGAGGGCGGCTCGATCGCAACGAGAGAAGTAAGCTGCAGGAGATGGCTTTGAACCATATCCCGCAAGGCCCCCGTCGTTTCGTAGAAGGCGGCCCGCTGCTCCACACCTAGACTTTCCGCAGCCGTGATTTGCACGTGGTCCACGTAATTGCGATTCCAAAGGGGCTCGAAGATGCCGTTCCCAAATCGCAGCGCCAGAAGATTTTGAACCGTATCTTTTCCCAGGAAGTGATCGATGCGATAGACCTGCGTCTCATCGAACGCCTCGAGAATCGTGGCGTTGAGTTTTCTAGCCGAGGCAAGGTCGCGGCCAAACGGTTTTTCGACAACCATGCGGACCCATGACTTTCCATTCGCCGGCCGCGCCAGGCCGGCTCTTTGAATCTGTGCGATCACCTTGGGATAGACGGCCGGGGGCGTCGCGAGATAGTACAGGCGATTGCCCTCCAGGTGGCGTTCCTGATCGAGTTCTTCGAGGCGGCGCGAGAGTTTCTCAAACGCGTCCGGCTGGTCGTAATCTCCCGCGACGTAGACAAAGGACTGCGCGAAAGTGCGCAGGCTCTCATTACTGACCTGGCAGCTTTCCGCATTCCTGCGCACGGCCTCTGCCGCGGAATCCTGAAAAGCGGCGTCGCTCATTTCGCTCCGGGCGAAACCAATAATGGCAAACCGCCGCGCCAGCGACCCGCAAGCGGCTAATTCAAACAGCGCCGGAATCAACTTCCGGCGGGTGAGATCGCCGGATGCGCCAAAAATCACGATGGCGCAGGGATCGGCGGCCGCTACCGAACTCCGTGGCTCGAGATCCAGCTTATCGGCAATGTCACTGGAAATGGACGCCATGAGATCATCCTCCTACAAATACCGGCCTGACGCCACTCTCGGCCAGCGAGGCGCGCAGTTCTTCAGCAGAGCGGAAGAGAATCGCGCGCATGCCCAGGGCTTTGGCCGGTTCGAGATTCGCGTGACGATCATCGATAAAGATGCATTCGTCGGGAGCGCGCTGCGTGATTCCCAGCGCAAGTTGATAGATCAGCGGATCGGGTTTGCGCGCTCGCAGATAGCAAGAGCTAAAAAAGGCAGTGAAGTTTCGCGTTAGATCGAATTTGCGGATGCGATAGGCATTTAGCTCCTCGGATTCGTTATTGAGGGTGGCCAGGAGATAACGGCGGGTAGCGGTCAGCTCGTCGAGAAGAACGCGCGTTTCTTTGTTCTCGCGCGATTGCGCAAAGATGAAGTTCTTGAATTCATCTCTGGTGAAGGGCCGCTCGCGGAAGAATACCGTTCGGTCGAGGTAGGCCTCCAGGGTTATTTTCCCGGTTTCCAGTTCGCCCTCCGCGAGCCGGTGTCTCTCGTTGAAATCGGCGGCATCCAGAGAAAAGCGTCGCGCGGCTTCAGCACGCGCCGACCGATCCCATCCATTCGAGAGGACCACTCCCCCGACATCCCAGAATAGTGCAGCTATATTGGCCATGGGCGAATCGGCGGGCTATGAAGCCCGTTGGTGTCGGATTTCCCCGGTCCTTCCTGGGAGCAAATTCGTCGGCATATCCTCTTCTCAAATTGCCGATCGCGAAGCGGAGAACACCTGGTCGATAGCTCGGCGCAAGGCAGTTAGACCGGCGGGAACGGCTTCGGCGAGGTGGAGACGCAGCGCCGGCTTGCCCAGTCTTCCCAGCGACTGCAAGTCTCCTAAAGCCTGCGCCATTTCCAGTTGGCCAAACGTGTATTTCGCACCGGGAATGGGCAAGTCCTCAGGCTTCTCCGAAGTGATCAACAGGAACATGCCGGAGGCTGGTCCGCCTTTATAAAGCTGACCGATGGAATGCATATAGCGCGGCCCATAACCAAGCAGCACCGGCAATGCAAGGCGCTCGGCCAGCGTTGCGCGGAGCGCGTCGAGTTCTGCGCCATTGGCGGCATCGCGTGCCACGTAGGCGAGGATCGCGAGGTAGTCGTCCGGGCGGCGCTCGGAAAAAAAAGTGCGCAGCGCGGCCGTAAGTTGCAGCGTAGAAATGGAGCCGCGCACGGCGCCGTCGGCATAGAGCTCGATGCCCGATTCCGCCAGGCGCGGAGAGCCGAGCGGCATCTCCCCTGATATCTCGAAGGCCTCCAGAATCCGGGCAGTATTATCTTTGCTTTCCTGGACGTTCGGTTCGTCAAAAGGATCGATGGCGAGCGAAGCCCCGGCCAATGCGGTCGCCGTTTCCCATTTGAAGAATTCGGCGCCTAATTGCGCCGGGCTTTTGAGCCGAATCTCGACAAAGGGCGCGTTACGCTGCTCGAGCGCGCATAGAATTGGTCCCAATATTGCCTGGTCTTCACCTTCGAGCAGCAAAGCGGCGGTGACACATCCACGCGCCAGTACCTCGAGAGGCGGCGCAACGCCTCCGGCAACCGGGACAATCCCGCGCTCCTCTTTGCCCGTACTCTCCGCGATGAGCTGCTCGATCCAGTTTCCCAGCGGCGTCAACTTAGGCGTGGAGAGCAAGACGAGCTTGTCATCGCCTCTTCTACCCGCTGCACCCAGCAATGATCCCAGTTGCAACGCCGGATTGGCATCGGCTTGGCCTTCCGGACCGCAAGCTGCGCGCATTTCGATGGCGCTGTCCAGCACGGCGGCGATATCGATGCCCCAAAGCGCTGCGGGTACCAGACCGAAGTAGGAGAGCGCCGAGTAGCGCCCGCCTATGTCAGGGGGATTGCGAAACGTCAGCCGGAAATTGTATTCGTCGGCCAAATGGTCGAGATAGGAGCCGCGATCGGTGATGGCCAGAAAACTCCGGCCCACCGGGCGAATGCCCGCCTGAGTGAGCCGGTGGTGAAAATAAAAAAATTGAGAGAGCGTCTCGATGGTCTTACCGGACTTACTGGCGACGATAAACAAGGAATGGGCAAGGTCAATCGAGCGTTCCACTTGCTGGATGGAGGTGGGATCAGTCGAGTCCAGCACGAAGAAGCGCCTCCCTGATGGCGCCGGGAATATGAGCGAGAAAACCTCAGGGGCGAGACTCGAGCCGCCCATACCCAGCAACACGATGTCGTTCACGCCGGAGTCCTTGATGTCGCGGGCCAGATGATCCTGCAGCGCGGCCGCTTCCGCGCGCATGGAATCAAGCACGCCAATCCAGCCGAGCCGATTCGCGATGATGCGGGCGTGTTCGGGGTCATCCTTCCAAAGGCCCGCCTGCCGGGCCCACATCTTTTGGACCGCCTCGCCGGCTCGAAGCCGACTCGATTCTTCCTGATACACCTCTGCCAAATAACCCGGTGAAATGCGCTGCGCTGTGAGGGGCATGGGAATCCTCTGGGCCGCGGGATTGAGTCCTGAACGAGATTACCTCTTTTCACAAAATAAAACGAATATCGCAAGTTCTGCGCATCGCCCCGGCATTCTCGGCCATTCCGGAAAGAGCCCGCCTCACGGTGGCTCCTAGGAATTTCCCTCGCAATGCAGTATGTTTAGAGACGGAACTTAAGCGTTGGTTGTTTCCATCGGAGGCCAAGATGGCTGATGAGAGTTGCGGTCCGCCAAAGCCTGTAGGTACGGCTACCAGCCAACCCGGCGCGCGCGCGGTGACGTGTGTGAAATTCGGAAAGAAGATGGAGGGCCTCGATCGCGTGCCCTGGAAGGGCGAACTCGGTCAGCGCATCTACGAAAACGTTTCCAAGGAAGCCTGGAAGCTATGGATCGAACATTCCAAGATGATCATGAACGAATACCGGCTCAATCCGCTTGACCCGCAGTCACAAAAAATTATGGAAGAACAGATGGAGCAGTTCTTTTTTGGCGAGGGAGCCAAGCTGCCCGAGGGTTATATTCCGCCGCGAGCGAAAGCCTAGCCGTCCCGCATTACGTCGCGTCCTGCCCAGCTATATGTCTGCGATTGCGTCGCAGCCTCCCAAAGCGGACCAGTGCCGTTCCAACTTGTCTCGCCAAAGAATGCCTGTCCGCGACCTTGGACCGAACGAAACTTGTATCCCGACCGGTCCCCGTTCGGGGACAGGTTCGGTTTCGTTCGGCCCTTGTTGAACTTTTGCGTCGTCAGGGCGCGGCACTAGCCGCTGTTTCAGGCAAGCGTCTGGCCTGAGACCGGGTGCGCCACCCGCAACCTGGGGGCTATCGTAAATCGCAAAGCGCCGTGTGCTTCACGCAGCGCGGCCTCGACGAAATCTGGCGTTCCGCCCCGCGCAAAAATGAATCCCAGATAGCTCGAGCCTTCCGGCCATGCGGCGATGAAGTCATGAAGCCGCGCCGTGATTTGGATTTCGCAAATACCGTGGATCGCGAGCGCCTGTCGCAATCCTTCTATGTTTTCGAGAACGCCGCTGCGGGGCACGGGGATCATCATCACTCCTGCGGCGTCTGATTCCCGCTGCGCGTCCGCACCGGGCATCCCCAACGCTTTACGGATCAGCAATTCCTCCAAAAAGATTCGCTGTGCGCCAAAACGAAGCACCCGCGAGCAAAGGCCGCCGATGGGGCGCGGCGCCACTTCGAGTATCCAGGGCCCCTGATCATTCAGGCGAAACTCCGCGTGCAGCGGGCCTGCGCTGAGCCCCAGCGCTTGAACGGATTCGGCGGCGCATCGAAAGATTTGTTCCTGGGTCGCGGAAGCCAGCCGCGAGGGCGTGAGGTAAATCGATTCCTCGAAATAGGGGCCCTCGAGCGGATCGGGTTTGTCAAACAAGGCTAAGACGCGCAGGTGGCCGGCTTCCAGAAGCCCCTCGAGGGCAAATTCGGCTCCCGGAATATAGCGCTCTACGAGCAAGCGATCGAGATCAGCCTCCCTGGTGACCTGCAGCTCAGGAGAAGCGAGCAATCGTGCGATACGCTCGACCGCGGCGACAAATTCACTGGCATTGTCGGCTCGAATCACGCCTTGGCTTGCCGCAAGCCTCAGTGGCTTTAGCACGCACGGAAAAATGACGCGGCGCAGCACAGAATCCAGCGGCTCCGGAAGCGCGAAGGAAAAAAACTGCGGAACCGGCAAACCGGCGCTTTGCAAAACCTCACGCTGGCGCAGCTTGCTGCGGCAATTCTCGATTGCTTCCGGCGAGTTATAGGTCAAGTGCAGCAGGCGGGCGGCATGCGCGGCGGTCTCCGTCTGGCGATCCCCCAACGCCAGAATCGCGCCGATCTTTGGTTCACCAGGGTGTTCACGAAGGCGCCACTGAACGGCTTCAACAAGACGCGCTGCGGCATTGCGGGGCTCCTCAAAATGAAGCGGGACTGCTCCATCGGCCCAGGGATTTTCGAGCTGATGGCAGCGATCGCTGCCGACGATGACGCCGACGCCGAGACGCCGCGCCGCTTCCGCAAAGCTGCGCGTCTGATAGCCCAGCTTGCTTGCGAGCAGAATGACCGATAGCGGTTCTTTGGAAATCATTGAACTGGAGCAAAAGTTTCAGAAGAACGCATCCGATTGCGTCTGCGGCCGGGCATCCGAAGTAATCGAAACAAATTGATCGTGAGTTGGCTCCGCGCAGCAATACCACGGTTCCGAGAAGTGGGGAATCTTGCGCATGGAAGCCTTCGGCATGGCATCAGCAGAGACAGCATTCTCTCCGGCCAGCTCGGTCGCAGCGCGCCAAATGCGCATGAACGTATCGGCGCGCGAGCGCTTCAGCCGGTCGCCGGCATTGGCCAATTCCTGAACGCGCTCCGACAGCATGTCCATGCGGCCGTCGGTATGTTTCCATGGATAGACGAGGCCGGAAGAATCGAACTTGCCGATTGCGCCGCGAACCTCATCGAGCTCCAGCAGGCGCGAGCCCGCCGGGATCAGCAGCCGGATTCCAAGCTGGATGGGCGCCACATTTTCGATCAGAAACTGGTCGGCTACGAGCGCCAACAACTCGCGATATCCGCAAAGCGAGGTCCACGGCGTAAAAGGCACAAAGGTGGGCTGCAGGATCAAACCCAAGTCGCGGAAAAGCGCCACGACGGCGAGAAAATCCGCGCGCGTATGGCCTTTTGCCAAACGCGCGAGAACGGCGTCATCGATGGACTCGACGGCGCTGGTAACAAAAAGACACCCGGTATCACGTAATTTGCGCGAAGATTCGGCATGGCACAGCAAATGCTCGATTTTGATCGTGACGTCATAACTGAGCCGAGGAAATTCCCGGTGCATGGCCTCGACGATTGCGAGTGCGTGCGCGGGCCCGTTAAAAAAGTCAGGATCGCCGAATGTGATGTGCTCGGCGCCTGCATCGACCTGCTGGCGGATATCTTCGAGCACGACGTCCCGCTGCACAATGCGAAAACTTCCGTTGTAGACAGGAACAATGGGGCAATGACGGCAAAGGTGTTTGCATCCCCGGCTGGCTTCGGTATAGCCGGCGACTTTGAAGCCTCCATCGGGCATTAACAGGTGTGCATATTGCCGGAGAGGCGGAAGCTGGCTGCGATCGGGGGGAATGAACCTCAGGCGATCGAGGAGAATTGAGGCGTCGCGAAGTCCAGCCGCCGAGCGGGACGTCGAACGCAATGCGTTTCCATCGGCCGCGTTGGTGCCGGTCCCGTTCGTAGATCTTCTTTCGTGCGCAAGTGACGTAATTAGGTCCGCCAGCGCCGCCTCGAACTCGCCGCCCACAATCGTCTGGACGCCCAGCTGGCGCAGATAGGACTCGTTCACCGGAGCGTACAAGCCGTAAAAACAGAGGTGCGCGTGTGGATTCAAGCGTCGGACTGGCTCGATCAAACGTATCGCGAGCCGCGTGGCCGTGTGCATGGGAACGTAGAAAGCGACGACGTCGGCGGCACGCACGGCGTCTTCTTGTAAGGGCTGGCGAGACAAATCAAGGCAGGTGACTTCGGCGCCGGTGCGGCGCAGCCAAGCGGCAGGCGAAGCCAGTCCAAAGGGCTGGTGGCCAAGCTCATACGTGGAAATCAACACAACCTTCATGGCGGGCGTCTTCCTCACTCTGCATTGTAGACGATTCCGCCGGATCGCAGGGCGCACGGCATGTAGGGAAGATGTGGCTGGTGCGATTTTGGGGGCGGGAGTACAATTTTCCTTGAGGCAACATGACGGAATTGCTCAAGAAGGCATTCGAGCAAGCCGAACAGCTTCCGCGCGACGAGCAGGATGCTATGGGACTTTGGCTCCTTGAGGAACTGGCTTCTGAGAAGCGTTGGTCGGAACTCTTTGCGGCCTCTCAAAGCCGGCTGGCCGACCTCGCGAAAGAAGCTCTTGAGGAGCATCGCGCGGGTCGGACGAAACCTCTCGACATTGACCGGCTGTGAAGTCCCGTACAACCCTTAGCTTTCGGCGATGCTTTGCAAACCTTCCGCCGGATGTTCAGGGCCAGGCTCGTGAGGCCTATCGCAAATTCTCTGAAAATCCGCATCATCCAAGTCTACGTTTCAAGAAAGTGCATACAACAGACCCCGTTTACTCAGTACGGGTTTCGCGCAATTACCGAGCCCTCGCGGTTCAAACCGAGGAGGAAATAGTGTGGTTCTGGATCGGGTCCCATGACGAGTACCAACGTATCTTGTCTTCACAGTAGCCCAGAGGTGCGGCTGGTGCGCTCTGGGACGTGGAGGTACAATTCGCGGGAGGCAGCGTGTTGAACGTGCCTCCTCCGGGAGGGAGCAAAAGTCCAGACGCTACGCCGCGGAAGAAATTCACGGAGGCTGATATTCTACCGAAGCGCCCTTCCGAATGCTCCACGACTGAATTGGATGCGTTTGAGGATCTCGTGAGGGAAGGTGGAGAGGTCATTACTGACGAGCTTCGGCAACGAATGTTGGAAGCCGAGAGTGCCACATTCAGAATTGAGTATTATCCGAATTTGAACAGCGGGGGAATGAATGGCTGTTTCGAGAAACTCGTTGGGCGCCCGCGATACGCTCACGGTGGGTAACCAGGACTATGAGGTTCATCGCCTCGAGGCGCTGGAGCGCAGGGGAATCGGCCACGTGGGCCAACTCCCCTTCTCCATTCGCATTTTGCTCGAGAACCTGCTGCGCCAGGAGGACGGCCGATTAGGAGGACGGCCGATTCGTTCACGCCAAAGATATTGAGGCGCTCGCGGAATGGCAGCCGTTGACCGACCGCCGTGCGGAGATCGCCTTCATGCCGGCGCGGGTGCTGCTGCAGGATTTTACGGGAGTTCCGGCTGTTGCCGATCTTGCGGCCATGCGTGACGCCATCGCGAAGATGGGCGGCGACCCCAAGAAGATCAATCCCCTGCTTCCCGCCGAACTCGTGATCGATCACTCCGTGCAGGTCGACAAATTCGGCAGCGACATGGCCTTCGCGTTTAATGCCCAAATGGAGTTTCAGCGCAACGTGGAGCGTTATCAATTTCTGCGCTGGGGCCAGAGCGCTTTTCGGAATTTTAAGGTCGTGCCGCCAGATATGGGCATCTGCCATCAGGTAAATCTCGAATATCTGGCTCGCGTGGTCTGCGACCGCGCGCCCGATGGCCGCCCGGCAGCTTATCCGGATTCGCTGGTGGGAACCGATTCCCACACCACGATGGTAAATGGGCTCGGCGTCTTCGGCTGGGGGGTTGGAGGCATTGAAGCCGAGGCGGCCATGCTCGGCCAGCCGCTCTCGATGCTCGTTCCCGATGTGGTCGGATTCAAACTGCACGGGCGCCTGCCGGAAGGGGCGACGGCTACCGACCTGGTGCTCACTGTCACCGAGATGTTGCGCAAGAAAGGCGTGGTGGGGCAATTCGTCGAGTTCTACGGAACGGGTCTAACTAATCTGACTCTGCCGGATCGCGCCACCATCGCGAACATGGCGCCAGAGTACGGCGCGACGATGGGATTTTTCCCCGTGGATGCGGAGACGCTGGCCTACTTGCGGTTTACGGGACGAAGCGACGAGCGCCTGGCGCTCGTCGACGCTTACACCAAGATGCAGGGTCTTTTCCGGACCGACCAGACTCCGGACCCGCTGTTCTCCGACACGCTGGAGCTCGATCTCGGCAAGGTTGAACCCACGTTGGCGGGGCCCAAGCGGCCACAGGACCGCGTCCCGCTGCGGCAGGCCAAAAGCTTCTTTGCCAAATCCATGGAGGGCACTGCATCCAAGCACGTCGCGGTTAAAAACAACGGGGACCGCTTCGAGCTCTCCAACGGCTCGGTGGTGATTGCCGCGATCACCAGCTGCACCAATACGTCGAATCCTTCGTTGATGTTGGGTGCCGGACTCGTGGCGAAAAAGGCTGTGGAACGTGGATTGGAATCCAAGCCCTGGGTAAAGACGAGCCTCGCGCCCGGGTCTAAGGTCGTAACCGATTATCTCAAGGCAGCCGGGCTCACTCCGTATCTCGAAAAATTGAATTTTCACCTCGTGGGTTTTGGCTGCACGACGTGCATTGGGAATAGCGGTCCGCTTCCCGAGGCGATCGGCTCCGCCATTAAAGAAAACAGCTTGGTCGCCGTCTCTGTGCTCAGCGGCAACCGTAACTTCGAGGGCCGCATTCATCCTCTGGTCCGCGCAAATTATCTGGCTTCGCCGCCGCTCGTGGTCGCTTATGCGCTGGCCGGCCGTATGGATTTCGATATGGCCACCGATTCTCTGGGCAATGATCGCAACGGCAAGCCCGTGTACCTGCGTGATATTTGGCCGACGCCCAAAGAAGTGGAAGAAACGGTGCGCAAAGCGGTGACCACGGATATGTACCGCAAGGAGTACGGCGAAATCTTCGCAGGCGATGAGCGCTGGCGGGGACTGCATGTTCCGGAAGGCGATCTCTACGCCTGGGAGGTGAAGTCCACTTACATCAAGTGCCCGCCCTTCTTCGACGGAATGCCCGAGAAGCCACTTGAACTCGCGGATATTCGCAACGCGCGTGTCCTGGCGGTGCTCGGACATAGCGTTACCACCGACCATATCTCACCGGCAGGCTCGATTCAGCCCGATGGGCCGGCGGGCAAGTATCTGATCGCCAATGGCGTCAAACCCTCGGAATTTAATTCCTATGGCGCTCGCCGCGGCAATCACGAAGTGATGATGCGCGGCACATTCGCAAATATTCGCCTGAGGAATCAGCTTGCCCCCGGCACCGAAGGCGGCTGGACCTTGCATCAGCCGAGCGGCGAGAAAATGACCATTTATGATGCGGCGATGCGCTATAAGCAGGAAGGTATCCCACTCGTGGTGCTCGCGGGCAAGGAGTACGGCGCAGGCTCTTCACGCGATTGGGCTGCCAAGGGCACGCTGCTGCTGGGCGTGCGCGCGGTGATCGCGGAAAGCTATGAGCGGATTCACCGCAGTAATTTGGTCGGCATGGGTGTGCTGCCGCTGGAGTTCAAGCCGGGCGAAACCGCGGAATTGCTCGGGATTACCGGTCACGAATCCTTCACGGTAGAAGGCGCGAGCAAGCTGGCGCCGCGAGCGAAGCTTCGCGTGCATGCGCGCGACGATCTAGGTAAGGAGAAGGTTTTTGAAGTCGTGGCGCGTGCCGACACACCCGAGGAGGTCGCCTACTACCGCCATGGCGGAATTTTGCCTTACGTGTTGCGGCAGATGCTCTAGTGCCGTTCAACTTGTTGCTACGAATTTCAGCCAGCGCCGAACCGGGTCGGTTCGGTGCCAGCCAAGAAGCGAGGCGCTGTTTGAGATAGCGCCCTCCTCGCCCCGATTTCAACTAGCGTTCTCGTCGGCGGGCGTCGTTGGCGTTCCAACATCCCTCGTAGTAGATCAATCGCCAGGGCCGGCGATAAGCGGTGGAACGTACCGCGCCGGAGTTGTGTTTCAGAAATCGTGCTCGCAAGTCCCCTGTGCTGCCGATGTAGAAATTTCCGTCCCGGTCGCTCAACAAAACGTAGGAGTAGGTCATCGCACCTCCAGCCATTTGGCCAAAATAGTTGGAACGGCACTAGGCTCGGTACGCGGCGAAACTCAGATGCTCGGTACGCCGAGCCTTAGATGACCGTTTGCGGGCGGATTCTTCGCAGCAGCGCGAGCAATAGGAATACGCCCGCGAGAACCGAAGCGATGCTTGCCGCCTGCGCGTTCGTCAAACCAAAGAACGAGCGGGGATTGA
>WNGG01007638.1_pt1 | contig 21974 bp, 17 predicted proteins | sample 5400661 | NCBI WGS metagenome assembly WNGG01 (sample SAMN13153372, study PRJNA577476) | soil metagenome | isolation source: 100 cm soil or saprolite under Garry oak tree replicate 1 | place: USA:California | collected 2016-06-15
AGGCCCTTGAGGCCGGCATGATCGGCCTCAACCGGGGCATCGTGTCCGACCCGGCCGCGCCGTTCGGCGGCGTGAAGCAATCGGGCATCGGCCGGGAGGGCGCGCACGACGGGCTCCTGGAATTCACCGAGACGAAATACATTGCCACCAACTGGTGAGCCCGGTCCCCAGGTTGACCGGCTAAGCTTCCCTGTTCATGGGCGGACTGCGTACCGGCGCTGAGACCCGGACGGTAGCCGGCCCGGCCGGGGCCGCCGGGTCGGGGGAGCGCGCGAACGGTTCCGGTGTCCGGCGGCGCTGGGCCGCGCTAGCGGCGTACCTGCTTTGCGGCGTGGTCTTGTTCGTGGCCTACCTGCGGCTGTCCGAGACGTACGGGCTCAACTCCGACAGCGCGAACATCCTGCTGATGGGGTGGGACCAGCTGCACGGCCATCTGCTGCTGCACGGCTGGTACATGTCCGACGTGTCGTTCTTCCCGACCGAGATCCCGCAGTACGCCCTGCTGGAGAGCCTCCTCGGCCTGCACATGCAGACGGCGCACGTGGCCGCGGCGATGACCTACACGCTGACGTTCCTGCTCGCCGTGCTGCTGGCCCGCAGCGGCGCGGCGGGACGCACGGCCTGGATCAGGACGCTGATCGCGGCCGGCATCATGCTGGCCCCGCAGTTCGGCCTCGGCGTCTTCGCCCTGGACCTGTCGGTCGGCCACATCGGCACCTCCATCCCGCTGCTGCTGATCTGGCTGCTGCTCGACCGGATGCCGCCGCGGTGGTACGTACCCGTGCTGACCGCCGTGCTGCTCGCCTGGGTGCTGGTCGCAGACCCCATCGTGTACGTGGTGGGGGTGGGCCCGCTGGGCGCGGTCTGCGCGGCGCGCGTCCTGCGGAACCTGGTCAAGGGCAGCGGCCACTGGACCGGCCGGGTCGCCGCGACCTGGTTCGACCTGGCGCTCGGCGCCGCGACGGTAGCCGCGGCCGCGCTCGCCTGGGTGGCTAATAACCTGCTCAGCGCCATGGGCGGCTACGTGGTGAACCGGCCGCCCTTCTACCTAACGCCCTGGGGCTACCTGCACAACGACGCTCCGGCGGCGTGGAAGGTCCTCGAGATATTCGGCGCGAACTACGCCGGGCTCAGCGGGATCTGGCTCGCGCTCGCGTTCCTGCACATGGCCAGCGTGCTCGTGGTCGGCTGGGCGCTGGCCCGCGTCGCGCGCCGGTTCTTCCGCGTCAGCCTGGTGGACCAGGTGCTCGCCGCCGCGATCGTCCTGAACGTGGTGCTGTACCTGCTCACCAACGCCGCGGACGAGGCCGCCCACGAGGTCGCCGTCATCGTCCCGTTCGGCGCGGCGCTGGCGGCGCGGGTGCTGCTCCCCGCGCTCAAGGCGGAGGCCGGGGGCGCCAGGGCGCGCCGGGCCAGGCTGGCCGCCCTGACCGCGGGGACCATGGTGCTGGCCGGGTACACCGCCGGGTTCGGCTACGAGCTCACCCGGCCGTCCGTGCCGGCGGCCAACACCAGCCTGGCGTCCTGGCTGGTGGAGCACCATCTCACCTACGGGCTCAGCGGCTACTGGACGAGCAGCAGCGTCACCGTGGACAGCGGCCAGCAGGTCAAGGTCAGGGCTCTCATGCAGTACACCCTGCGGCGCGACCTGTGGATGTCGAACGCGGACTGGTACAACCCGAAGCTGCACTACGCCAACTTCGTCGTCCTGGACAGCCAGCCGGGCAACTTCTCGCACTGGGAGCCGCGCGAGCTGGTCAGGAAGTACTTCGGCGTCCCGGCCCAGACCTACCACACCGGCCCGTACACCATCATGGTCTGGCACAAGAACCTGCTCAGGAACATCCCGGGCCGGGTCCCGCCCGGGATCGCCCCCGGCCAGCTCAATGCCGATCAGCTCAGTGCCGATCAGCTCAGGGCCGGCCGACCGGCCGAGACCAGCCAAATGATCACGGGGTAGCCGATGCGCATGAACCGGTAGGCCTGGTCCACGGTGATGCCGTACGCCGTGCCTGGCCCACAGGTTCCACCGCGCCAGCGCCCGGACACACCGCCATACTTGGGCTTGTTGGTGAGAAAGCGCACGGAAGTCAACCCCGGTGCCGCGGTGAACTGGCTGAAGGCAAGTTGGGAGATCGTGAAGAAGGGTTAAGAAGGGCGACGCGGTCGTTCAGGCAGGTCTGGCCGGTTCCCGCCGCGCTTCGACGTAAATGGTGCCGCCCGACCGGGCCGCCACCTCAACCGCGGTTGCCGCCAGGGCGAGAGGAAGGGCGACTACGGCAGCGGCCAGAGCGTACAGGCGAAAGAGCGGACCATGGGTGGCCTGACGCGCCTCGCTGCGACGGATGGAATCGTACAGGTCCGGGTGTCCGGGAAGCTTGCCGACAAAACCGTGGACCCATCCGAAGACGACCTGCCCGCCCCGCATGTAACTAACTCGCTCGACCCGCAACCCCAGAGCCTCGATCTTTGTCAGCAACGCCGGAGGGCTCAGGTGGACGAGATGGCGCGGCAGATCCAGGGCAAGCCAGCGATCGCCGAAGACAAGAGCTTGCAAGCTTGTCGCATTGGGCACGGCAATGACCAGCGTCCCGCCGGGGGAGAGGAGCGTTGCCGCATGACCCAGAGCCCGGGCAGGTTGGCGGAGGTGCTCAAGCGAATGCCAGAAGATGACCGCCGACCAGTTCCCGTCCACCTCTTCGACCTCGGCGTTGCGGATGTGCGGTCCGGATGCGTACGGCTCAAGGCCGACGGCTTCACGGCCGCGGCGCACGAAGGCTTCGACGAGGGTTCCGTCCCCGGCTCCTACATCGAGAACCGGGCCAGGCGGCAGAATCCGGTGCAGACGATCAGCAAGCACTGAGCGCGTGCGGCGAAGCACCTTGTCCCCAAGACCGGAGAACCGGCCCGTCGCTGGGCGGTACCAGTCAGCGTAGGCCGCGCTCAGTTGCTCATCGCTTGGCCAAGGCGAGGTCGTGGCCACCCCGCAACGGGCGCACCGCACCCGGCCGGTAAGATATTCGTCGGTGCTGTCGAACCGGTGGTCGCACCAGGCGCACTGGACGGTAGGGGGTGCCTTGGTGCGTGAATACGCCAAGGTGTTATTGCTCGCTCTAAGCGAACCGCTTTTATTTCGCCTGCCCTCTGAGCGGATGGCCAGTGACTTTGCGTTCGGCAACAGATCGTCCTCCTAGGGTTCCCTCGCGGCCGAAGTGAAGCATAGCCGCGTCTGGCTTCGTCCGTTGCCTCGACGCCTCCCTTGGCGCCCCGGCGTATTGCACCCGGTGACCTGCCGCGGGTGTCCCGCATCCACGATATTGTCCAGCGAAAAAGGCCGCGAAGTGAAGGAGTGACAGATGGAGCCGACCAGCATCGGCGGTGCCTGGACGTTCACGCCCGCCCTTCACCGAGATGATAGGGGTTACTTCCTGGAATGGTTCCAGGCTGGGGACCTATCTGAGTCGCTCGGGTACTGGCCGGAGATCGCGCAGGGCAACTGCTCGGTATCCCGCCAGGGAGTCATCCGGGGTGTCCACTTCACAAGCGTCCCCCCGGGGCAGGCGAAGTACGTCACGTGCGTCAGCGGCGCGGTCCTTGACGTGATCGTCGATGTCAGGGTCGGTTCACCCAGTTACGGACGCTGGGAGGCTGTGCACCTGGATGACACAAGCCGACGCGCCGTGTTTCTCTCTGAAGGACTAGGGCATGCCTTCACCGCCGTCAGCGATGAGGCGACGGTCATCTACCTATGCTCGACCCCGTACTCGCCGGGACGGGAGCACGGCGTGCACCCTCTTGACCCGGACATCGGCATCGAGTGGCCGGCGGATACGGAACCTGTGCTCTCGCGGAAAGACGCCGCGGCCCCGACTCTCGAAGAAGCGCGCCAGGCCGGGCTGCTGCCTGTCTGGGCCGACTGCGAGGCCCACCTGGGTAGCCTGCGCCAGGCGGCAGATGCGCGGAACCCGGTATCCGGCCGGTTACCCGGTCGGCGCGCCCTGCCGCTTATCCGGCCGCTGCGCGGTGACGAGTTCAGGAAAGGCGCGATGCAGAGCCGGCCGCCACTCGCCGATAGGCGGAATGCGAGGTCCTCGGGTCCCTGCCCAGGCGCTGTGACCCAGCACGCTGTAGGCGGGCCTCGGCGCCGGCCGGGACAGCGCACTGCTTGGTATCGGCCGTACCCTGGCCGGATCGGCGCCGAGCAGGCCGAAGATCTCGCGTGCCAGCCCGAACCAGGTTGTCTGCCCGCCGCTGGTGGCATGGTAGATGCCGGGCGCGGCGGTGGAATGGACGAGCGCGACGATCTGCCTGGCCACATGGACAGTCCAGGTGGGCTGGCCGTGCTGGTCGTCCACCACGTCGACCGTTGGCCGCCGGTCCTCAAGCTTGATCATCGTACCGACGAAACTCGGCCCGTGCGCCCCGTACAGCCACGCCGTCCTGACGACAAAGCCCGACTCAGGCAGGCGGTCGAGCACGGCCCGCTCGCCAGCCAGCTTGGTGCGTCCGTAGGCGGTGCGCGGCGCCGGGACGTCATCCTCCGCATAGGGTCGGCCAGCATCCCCGGCGAAGACGTAGTCGGTCGAGACCTGCACCAGACGGGCGCCAGACGTCGCACAGCTCGCGGCCAGGTTCGCCGCGCCGCCGGCGTTGACGGCCAGCGCCTGTTCCTCGGACGCCTCGGCATCGTCAACGGCGGTCCAGGCCGCGCAGTTGACGACCACATCAGGCCGGCAGCGGGCGATGGCATCGGTGACCGCGGCGGCGTCGGTCACGTCCAGGCTGGCCCGGTTCATCCCGGTGACAGGCTCGCCGCGGGAGGTCAGGACGGCGACCATGTCGCTGCCGAGCATGCCGCCAGCCCCGGTGACCAGCCATCGGGTCATGACACCCGCTCGGATCCGGCCGGAGCAGGTGCCGTGCCTCGTCGCTTGAGCGGTTCCCACCAGGCACGGTTGTCGGCATACCAGCGCACCGTTGCCTCCAGGCCCTGGCGGAACGGGACGCGCGGCGCGTACCCCATCGCCCGCAGGGCGCTGTCATCAAGGGAGTAGCGCCGGTCGTGCCCCTTGCGGTCAGGTACGCGCGTCACCATGTCCCATCCCGCGCCGCAGCACTCAAGCAGCGCGGCCGTCAGGTCCAGGTTGGTCAGCTCAGCGTTGCCGTTGATGTGATACGTCTCCCCGGGCCGGCCGCGCTCCAGTACCAGCTGGATCCCTCTGCAGTGGTCATCGACGTGGATCCAGCCGCGGACATTGCCGCCGTCACCGTACAGCGGGACCTGCTGCCCGTCGAGTAGGTTGGTCGCGAACAGGGGGATGATCTTCTCTGGATACTGGTAGGGGCCGTAGTTGTTGCAGCAGCGGGTGATCCGCACGTCCAGCCCGTGGGTGCGGGAGTAGGCCCTGGCCATAAGGTCGCCGCCGGCCTTGGCCGCCGAGTACGGCGAGTTCGGCCGCAGCGGCGCCTGCTCCGTCCACGAACCCGACACCGCGCTCCCGTACACCTCGTCGGTGGAAACCTGCACCACCGGCCCGACCCCGGCGTCGAGGCACGCCTGCAGGAGCACCTGCACTCCGGCCACGTTGGTGGCCACGAACGGCGCCGCGCCGCTGATCGAACGGTCTACGTGAGTTTCGGCCGCGAAGTTGATCACCGCGTCGTGTCCGGGCACGATCGAGCGCATGAGGTCGGGGTCGGCGATGTCGCCCTGCACGAAGCGCAGACGGGGGCTGGCGGAGACCGGGGCCAGGCTGGCGAGGTTTCCTGCGTAGGTCAAATGGTCCAGGACCGTTACCGCCGCATCCTCGTAGCCGGGGTACCCGCCCGACAGCATTGTGCGCACATAGTGCGAGCCGATGAATCCGGCCCCGCCTGTCACCAGGATCCTCACGCAGCCTCCGCGCTTACGAGCTGATCTGTACCTTGCTGTGATCTCCGAGCACCAGCCGGTGCGCCTTGCACACTCCGGAGGCGGGGGACACCTCGACATGGTGCCCGATGAGGGACGCCTCGATGCGGCGGACCCCGCGGATCGACGCCCCGGCCAGGATGATGGAGTACTCGATCTCGCTGTCGGCGATCACGCAGCCGGCGGCGACTGAGGTAAACGGGCCGACGTAAGAGTCAGTCACCTCGGTACCGGCGCCGATGATGGCCGGTCCCACGATCCGCGAACCGATGACCCTGGCTCCGGCGTCGACGACCACCCGGCCGATCAGTTCGCTCGCCGCGTCCACCACGCCGGCCACCGCCGGCTCGATGCTCTCCAGCAGGGTCCGGTTGACCTCCAGCATGTCCGCGACGTTGCCGGTGTCCTTCCAGTATCCCGAGATGATCGTGGAGGTGACCTTGTGGCCGTTGATCACGAGCCACTGGATAGCCTCGGTGATCTCCAGCTCTCCGCGCCGCGACGGCACCAGTCCCGCGATCGCCTCGTGTACCGCCGACGTGAACAGGTACACCCCGACCAGCGCCAGATCGCTCTTCGGCTGCTGCGGTTTCTCCTCCAAGCCGATGAGCTGGCCCGCGCCGTCGAGTTCCGCGACCCCGAACTGCCGCGGGTCTGCCACCGGCGTCAGCATGATATGGGCATCCGGCCTGGATGTCCGGAACTCCTCCACCAGCGCTGTGATGCCGCCCACGATGAAGTTGTCACCCAGGTACATAACGAAGTCGTCCTCGCCGAGGAACTCCCTGGCCACCAGGACGGCATGCGCCAGCCCGCGCGGGGCTGACTGCCGGATGTAGGTCACCTCCAGCCCGAACGCCTGGCCCGAACCGACGGCCGAACGGATGGCCGGCTCCGTATCGCCGACCACGATCCCCACCTCGGTAATTCCGGCGTCGCGGATGGCCTCCAGGCCATAGAACAGCACCGGCTTGTTCGCCACCGGCACCAGTTGCTTGGCGGAGGTGTGGGTGATCGGCCGGAGCCGTGTCCCTGACCCTCCGGCCAGAACGAGGGCCTTCACGATCCGGAAGCCTATCGCGGCGGGCGGCCGACCGCGGCCATGGCGGCCACCGCAGACCGGCAGGCTGTGACCTGCTATGGCTTGGTCAGGACCACGATGAGCAGCCCTGACACGACCAGGAGCGAGCCCACCCAGGTCAGCACGTTCGCACGCTCATGCAAGACGAGGACGCTCGCGGTCAGGATGACGAGATAGCCGAGGGCATTGAACGGGTAGGCCACGCTCAGCGGTACCCGCGACAGCGCGGCCAGCCAGGCTATCGCGGAGACGCCGAAAACTACCAGCCCGAGCAGCACCCACGGCGAGGTGGCCGCGCGCAGCGCCAGCGATCCGCCCGAATCGGCCGCGCGGGCCGTTGCGATCTGCATGCCGTGCTTGAGCATCACCTGCCCGGTCGCCGCCGTGACGACGGCGAACAGCAGCAGCGCAGCGCTTGCGATGGTCATATGCCGCCTCCTTGGTGCTGCTTCGGGCTTGGCCGGACGCGTTTCCTGGCGGAGCGGGGGATCCGCGTCAGATGGCTTCGACATCCGCCGTCTCCTCCGTGCTAACCGTCGGTACGAGCCGGCCCTCTGGCCTCGGCCGCTGATTTGGCCGCGGTGGCGGCCGACTGGAGCCGGTCGCGCACCGCGGCGGGCTCGAAGTCGAGATAGGGGTAACGGCGGACCCCGTGCTTGTGCAGCCTGTACTGTCCGCAGGTGCGAAGCACGCCGAAGCCGTACCGGATGCTCCGGCGCAGGTTGATCGACGATGACTCGGTCTCGTACCGAGTCGGGCAGGACACCTCGCCGATCCTGGCACCAGCGGAAACGGCCTGGGCGATGATCTGGTTGTCGAAGACGAAATCATCGGAGTTGCGCTCGAACGGCAAGCCGGCCAGCAACGCGCTGCTGAACGCGCGCAGGCCGGTGTGATATTCGGACAGCTTCTGCCGCAAGAAAATGTTTTCTACGAAGGTGAGGAACCGGTTAGCGGCGTACTTGTAACGGGGCATGCCGCGGGCGACCGAGTTCTGGGCGAGGATGCGCGAGCCGAGGACGAGGTCGTACTCCCCGTAGGCGATCATCGACGCCATGGCCGGAACGAGCAGCGGTGAGTACTGATAGTCCGGGTGGACCATGACGATGATGTCCACGCCGAGCTCGAGCACCCGGCGGTAGCAGGTCTTCTGGTTTCCCCCGTAGCCGAGGTTGAGTTCGTGACGGATCGGCTCCAGGCCAAGCCCGCGCGCCATGGTGACCGTCTGATCGGTGCTGGCGTCGTCGACGAGCACCACCTCGTCGATGACGTCCCGGTCAAGTTCGATTACTGTGCGTGACAATGTCTCTGCTGCGTTGTAGGCGGGCAGCACAACGCCGATCCGGCGGCCATTAATCATGTCGGCAGTCTACGGAACCCGGGAATGCCATATCCGGGCCATCCATGCAGCGGGTCAGCGAATGTCGCCGGGCAATGGTGACGGAGGGCTGCCTAGGTCGGCGAGGAGATTGTGGTTCCAGACCCAGATGGTGAAGGTCTTGTAGTGGTAGGTGTGTGCCGGGGGCCCGGCGAGCGCGAGGATATCGCGGGGGGGAATGATGACTCCGTTGCGGCCGGGCTTGGCGTCGGCGCTGTTGATCACGACGAAGTTGGCGTAGTTCAGCCGGGGATCGTACCAGGACGCCTTCGATTCGTAGTTGCGTGGCACGGCACGGGGCAGCTGCCACGCTACCGTCCTGACCGCGACACGGCCGCCGCTGTCGAGCGTGATGAGGTTTGACTCGGCGTAGGTGCCGAGCCCGGTGCTCAGGTGGTGGGCCTCGAGCCACCCGACGACCGGCTGCTCGCCGTCGGTGACGGAGGGCTGCGCGACCCCGTATCCGAGCGCGAGCGCGTAGCAGGCCAGCGCGCCGGCCAGCACGGGCCGCAGCCACGGCCTGGCCAGTGTCCCGGCGAGCAGGCGGCCCGCGAGGACGGCGCCGAGAGGCAGCACGGCGACGATCTCCCTGGTGTCAAACCACGTGACGGGGATGACGCTGTATACGTAGGCGGCCAGGTTGAACACGATGCCCGTGGCCATCACCGGGACGATCAGGTCATCGGCGGAGAAGAAGCGCCGGAACGCGCGGCAGACACCCCACAGGGCCAGGGTCAGGCCGGCCAGGTGCACCACGGCGATGGCCGCCGCCACCCCTGGGGACATGCCGCCGAAGAAGGCCCCGTACAGGATGAAGAAGCCCTCGACGGTCACCGCGAGGTGGTGCGGGACGTCGCCTGCAGCGGCAAAGTGCTGCGTGGGCAGCGACAGCGATGTGTACCCGCCGATGCGCCCGATCACGCTCACGACGAGCTCGGACAGGCCGAACGAGACGATGCCCGCCGCCGCGAGCGAGAACTCGAACCACAGGGCGGAGGCCGGCCTGCGCCGCCGGACGAGGGCCCAGTAGCCGCGGATGCCGCACACCACGGCCAGCGGGAGCGCCGCGTCGAGTACGGCGACCCGGTCGGCGATGATGACCCAGGTGAGCATCACCCCGATCGCCACCGGCGTGTACCAGCGTCCCCGCGCGGGGGGGACAGGGGGGGTCGTCCCCCCAGGCAAGCACTGCGCGCGGTCAAGCACCAGGAAGATGGCGAGCAGGGGCACCTGGGTGCCGAGGTGATCCGGCTGCGAGACCAGGAGGGCGACGCCGTGGCCGAGCTGCGGGGCGAGCAGGATCCCGGACGCTATCAGCGCACGGACCACGCCTTCCTTTCCTGTCGCCCGCCCCTTGGCCAGCAGGCCGGCCAGCAGCACCAGCAGCGTGTACGTGATGGCGGCCGCCGCGTGGAGCACGCCCGGGCCAAGGCCCAGGATCTTCTCCACCACGATGTACTCGGGCAGCTCGGTGGTGTAGTACGACACATCTCCGACGGTCCAGCCGCGCAGCAGCCAGTTGCCGTGCAGCATGTCCCACGCCTGCAGGGCCTGGTCCGCACCGTCGGAGTTGGCGGGGGTGGAACCTGACAGCTGCAGATAGCACAGGAACAAGACGACGGCCGCCACGGCCACCGCGGCGGGCCACGCCCACCGGCCGGGGCGGACACGCCTGGTTTCTCCCGCCGTCAGCGGCCGGTCGGGGGCGCCGATGCGCACGCCCTGAGCAACCATCTCCCCAGCCGCATTATCGAACCCCTCGGCCACGAAGCGACATTAGCAGAGCGCGGGGAGCCAGGCGGGCATGGATGGCGGGGGCCGCTGCGGTGTGACGGCCGGCCCGGCGGCCCGCATCGGTAGCGAGCCATGCGCGGACCGTCAGGAGCCGGTGAGCCTGCGCTGCGTGATCACGATCAGGGCGGGCATCGTCAGCGCGGCCAGCGAGGGGAGCAGCCAGGCCCCGAGCGTCCGCCGGGGCGTGCCCAGCAGGATGATCACGGCCAGCAGGTACACCTCGATGAAGGAGCGCAGGTCGGCGTCGAGGCTGTTCCAGGTGCTCGGCGTGACGACGCAGATCTCGACCAGGTAGAGGACGAACGCCAGCCGCTCGTGCCCCGGCGCGTTCGTGGACCGCAGGCAGAGCAGCGCCGCCACCGAGAAGCAGACGAGGATGGCCAGCTCCAGGAACCACAGGTCGTACTGCTCGAACTGGTGCAGGTGGACATGGCCGAGGTTGTGCCGGAACGCCTGGAGCGGGGCGATGAACGGCGCGCCCGCGTTCCGCCCGCTATCGGCGAGCAGCGGCACGCTCCCGGTCGCGGCCTTCACCACGACCTGCCAGGCCGCGAACGCCGCGGCCGGGATGGCCCAGGCCAGGTCCTCGCGGCCGGGCCGGGTCCGGCCGCGCACGATGCCGATCACCCGCATGACGGCGATGGCCGCCACGGCGACCATGACCGTTTCCCTGGTCAGCGCCCCGTAGGCGAGCAGCACGGCGGCCAGCACCGGGCGGCGGCCGCGGACGGCGAGCAGCCCGGCCAGCAGGCAGACGGCGGCGAGCGGCTCCGCGGTATCCCGGGACAGGCTGGTGATGAGGCCGAAATACCCGGGTATCAGCAGCCCGGCCAGCGCGTGCCGGCCGCCCTGGGCGGCGAATAGTGCCCCCAGGTAGCCCATCGCCCCGATGGCGGCGATGTTGACCGCGACCAGCATGACCGGCACCAGGAAGTGCTGGCCGAGCGAGAGCAGCCAGGTGAGCGCGGGATAGCCGATCCGCATGTACCGGTAGGGGCGGTCCATGGTGATGCCGTACGCGGTGTGACCGAAGTTGAGCGGATTGATCGCCAGCCGGTAGAAGAACTGCCCGTCGTAGCCGTACGTCTTGGCCACCGGCATGCCGTGCGGCAACTGGGGCACCGTGGCGAAATGGCGGCCGACCAGGATGAACCGGCTGATCCGGCCGTGCGCCCAGGTCTGCCAGCGAGCCAGGGTGAAGGCGACCGCGGCGAGCGTGGCGATCAGCGCGGCCGCGGCGGGGCGGTTCGTCCGGGACGCCAGCGAGCGGGACGGCGGCACGCTCGTCCCGCCGGCGGGCGGAGCATCGGCCCGGCGGGCCGATGCCGGGCCGTCCGGCATGGCCGACTCCGCGACCCTCGCGCGGGCCGCCGGCTGCTCCTGACCAGGCATGCTGCATTCCTCACGAAAGGCGGCCCAGGCCGGGAACACCGCCGTGCTTGAAATCGCGCCGCGAGCTTACCGCACGCGCAGGACTGTTCGCCGGAGAAGGCCGCCGGCCACGATGGCGCCGCGGCGGCCAGGCCCGGCAGGCTGGCCCGGCAGCCCCGCTGGCTGCTGCATGTGGCGGTAAGGTAAAGCGCCAGACACGTGACGGAGGGGGCTTGTACGGTGCCCCCGAGGCCCCCGGAGGCCTGGACATCGGCCGGAGGTATGCACGGTGACGAATTTGCCTGACCAGCTCGACCGGGATGTGGTCATCATCGGGGGCTGCGGGCACGTGGGCCTGCCGCTCGCGCTTGCGTTCGCCGACCGGGGCGCCCGGGTGGCCATATACGACGTGAGCGAGACCGCGGTCGCCACGGTGTCGACCCGGCGGTCGTGGCGACGGCGGAGCACGTGGTGGTGGTGATCGGTACACCAGTCGACGAGCACCTGAACCCGGACCAGACGGCGATCCCCAAGGCGCTCGGCGGGTGCGCGGGCTATCTGCACGACGGCCAGCTGCTCATCTTGCGCAGTACCGTGTTCCCCGGGGTGACGGCGCTGGTGGAGAAGATGGTGGCCGGGCTGGGGCTGGAGATGGAGGTCGCGTTCTGCCCGGAGCGGATCGCCGAGGGCAAGGCGATGACCGAGCTGTTCGAGCTGCCGCAGATCGTCTCTGCCCGCACGGCGGCGGGGACGGAGCGGGCGTCCCGGCTGTTCGGCAGGCTGACCAGCAAGCTCGTGGTGATGTCACCCGAGGAGGCGGAGCTGGCCAAGCTGTTCACCAACGTCTGGCGCTACATCAAGTTCGCCACCGCGAACCAGCTCTACATGATGGCCAACGAGCGCGGCCTGGACTTCGAGCGGATCCGGCAGGGCCTGGCCGAGGACTACCCGCGCGCCGCCGACATGCCGGCCGCGGGTTTCGCCGCCGGGCCGTGCCTGTTCAAGGACACCATGCAGCTCGCGGCGTACAACAACAACAACTTCCCGCTCGGCCACGCGGCGATGGCGGTCAACGAGGGCCTGCCGCTGTACGTGGTGCACCGGCTGGAGCAGCGGTTCGACCTGTCGTCGATGACCGTGGGAATCCTGGGCATGGCGTTCAAGGGCGGCTCCGACGACATCAGGTCGAGCCTGTCCTACAAGCTCAAGCGGATCCTGGAGTTCAAGGCCGGCGGGGTCCTGTGTACCGATCCCCACGTGACCGTCGATCCTGGCTTGCTGCCCCTGGACGAGGTGATCGCGCGGTCGGACCTGCTCGTGATCGGGGCGCCGCACCCGGAGTACCGGGGGCTGGCCACGAGCAAGCCCGCGGCGGATATCTGGGACATCCTCGGGCACGGTGTCCAGATATGACCGAACGTCCCCGCGTCTCGGTGGTGGTACCCGCGTACAACGAGGGTGAGCAGGTGCTCAGCGTGCTGGACCGGCTGTTCGAGTCGGTGCGGCTGCCGTGCGAGGTGCTGGTGGTCGTCGATTCGCCCGACGACACGACCGTGCCGGTGACCGAGGAGTACGCGCGGAAGGAGTCGCGGCTGAAATGCCTGGTCAATATGTACGGCCGCGGGCCCGCCAACGCGATCAGGTTCGGCATCGACGCCGCGACCGCCCCGGTGGCCGTGGTGACCATGGCGGACGGATGCGATGACGCCAGGCAGATCGACGAGCTCGTCCGGCTGGTGGAACGCGGCGTAGCGGTGGCGGCGGCGTCCCGCTACATGCCGGGCGGCCAGCAGGTCGGCGGCCCGGTTATCAAGGGCACCATGTCCCGGCTGGCCGGCCGGTCGCTGCGCATCCTGGCGCACGTCGGGACCAGGGACGCGACGAACTCGTTCAAGGCCTACTCGACGGAGTTCGTCCGGCAGGTGGGCATCGACTCGCGGGACGGGTTCGAGATCGGCATCGAGCTGACCGCCAAGGCCAAGCGGCTGCGCCTGCCGGTAGCGGAGATCCCGACCATCTGGCTGGACCGGCAGGCGGGGGTGTCGAACTTCAAGGTCGCCAAGTGGGTGCCCAGCTATGCCCGCTGGTACCGTTTTGCGTTCGGCCCGCGCCTCACCGCGGAGCAGGTCCGGCAGCACGGGCCCGATCCCAAAGACCCCCGCAGCGCTCAACCGGAGCGGCAGAAACGGCAGGAGAGTTAGTTGATGGAGCAGGTTCTGGTCAGCGGGTCCGCAGGCTTTATCGGCGGGTACGTGGTAGAGGAACTGCTGAAGCGCGGGTACGCGGTCATCGGCCTGGACAACTTCTCCAAGTACGGGAAGGTCAGGAAGTCCTACGACGACAACCCGCGTTACCGGCTCGTCGAGGGCGACGCCAGGGACGTCGCGCTGATGACGGAACTGCTGGCCGGCTGTGACCACTTCGTCGCGGGCGCGGCGATGATCGGCGGCATTTCGTACTTCCACACTTACGCCTACGACCTGCTCGCCACCAACGAGCGCATCATCGCGGCCTCCTGTGACGCGGCCATCGCCGCCCACCGCGACGGCCGGCTGCGCAAGGTCACCTACCTGTCCTCCTCCATGGTGTTCGAGAGCGCCGCCGAGTGGCCGTCGTACGAGGGCCAGCAGAAGGAGATACCGCCGCCGCTGTCGTCCTACGGGTTCCAGAAGCTGGCGGTGGAGTACTTCGCCCGGGCCGCCTGGGATCAGTACCGGCTGCCCTTCACGCTGGTGCGCCCGTTCAACTGCGTGGGCATCGGCGAGAGCCGGGCCCTGGGTGACGAGGAGATCCTGTCCGGGAACGTCCGGCTGGCGATGAGCCACGTGGTGCCCGACCTGGTGCAGAAGGTGCTCAAGGGCCAGGACCCGCTGCACATCCTGGGCTCGGGCGAGCAGGTGCGGCACTACACCTACGGCGGTGACCTCGCTGCTGGCCTGGTCACCGCGATGGAGCACGAGGACGCCCGCAACGAGGACTTCAACCTGTCCACCGCGGAGAGCACCACGGTCAGCCAGCTCGCCGAGGCCATCTGGCGCAAGGTCAAGGGCGAGGGCGTCCCGCTGCGGATGGTCCACGACGACCCGTTCGAATACGACGTCCAGCGGCGCGTCCCGGCGACCGACAAGGCCAAGCGGGTGCTGGGCTTCGAAGCGACCACCTCGCTCGAGACCATGCTGGACGAGGTCATCCCGTGGATCGACGCGGCCATCAAGGCCGGAACCATCTGACCGTGGCCGCCGGCCGTGAGCGGATGACGGCGGTCCCGGGGTCAGGGGCCGCCGTCCCGGAGGCCGCCGGCGTCACCGGCGCGGACCCGGCCGCCACCATCGCGGGGGCCGGCCGCCGGCCGTGGTGGGTCTGGGCGGTCCCCTTCGCCGTGCTGTTCGCCCTGCTCTGCGTGCGCAACCGTTTCCTGTTCACCACCCGCCTGTACGAGCAGGGTGACGGCGGCGCCAACTCCATCCTGATCGAGCAGGCCAAGCACTTCACCCTGCTCGTCGGCAACTACTCGCGCGAGCGCTTCAACCACCCGGGCCCGGCGTACATGTACGTGCAGGCCGTCGGGGAGTACCTGTTCCAGAACGCGCTGCACCTGGTGCCGACCGCGTGGAACGCGCACATGCTCTCCGTGTTCGCCCTGAACTGCGCGTTCGTGGCGATGGCGGTCGGGGTGGTCTACGGGTGGACGCGCTCGCTGCGGGGCGCCGCGGCCTGCCTCGCCACGTTCACCGGCTTCGCGATCGCCTACCCGCCGATCGTGAACTCCGACTGGATGCCGTACATGTACGTGCTGGCGTACATGGTGTTCATCGTCGCGGCGGGATCGGTAGCGGCCGGACACACGCAGGACGCCTGGATCTTCGCGCTGACCGGCTGGTTCCTCATCCACGGGCACGCCTGCTTCCTGCTCTTCGTCCCGGCCGTCACGGCGGCCGTGCTCGGGGCCGTGCTATGGCGCCTCAGGGGGGATCGTCCCCCCTGGCGAACGCTTCTCCCGGTCGCGGTCATCAGCGCGCTGTTCGCGCTGCCGATCGTGGTCAACCTGGTGCTGCACTGGCCGGGCGACTTCGGCAAGTACATCTCCTACGGCGGCTCGGGCCGGGCCGGCGGCCACGGCGTGCGGCAGGTGGTGCAGTACGCGCTGTGGTTCTGGTGGCCGCACCACCACGCCTGGCTCGCGCCGCTGCTCGGCTACCCGGTCGCGCTCGCCGCCGTCCGCTGGCTCTGCCCTAAGCCGCTGCGCGGTTTCCTGCTGGCGCTGCTCGCCGTCAACGTGGTCTCGTCGCTGGCGTTCCTGCTCTACGCGGCGGTCGGGATCGACAACCTGAGCGAGTACTACATCGGTTACTTCTACTGGTCCGCACCCCTGGTCACGGCGCTGGTCATCGTCCTGGCCGCCCTCGGGGCGGTGCCGCGGCCCGGGGCCGAAGGGTCGCGGCTCGCCGTCCGCCTGAGCACCGGCGCCGCGCTGCTCGCCGCGGCCGCGGCCGTCGCGGTGCTCGCCGTGATCCCGGGCACCCGCACCGGCAGCACCAACGACATCGATGAGTCTCTCCCGCACGTGGTGGCCACCCTGGCCGCGCGGGCCCCGGGCAAGACAATCGTGCTGCACATCGACGGGCCGGCCTGGGTCGAGACGGCCGGCTTCCTGCTCCAGGCCGAACGCTCCGGGGTCAAGGCCTGCCTGCACGACCCGTGGTACACGTTCCTGATGACCAAGCAGTTCATCTGCACGCCCGCGCAGACCGCCAGCGGCCAGGCCTACTGGTTCTACAAACCGCGCGGCCTGCCGCCGCACACACGGGTCCTCCTGCGTTTCAGCGGCGTCGCGGTCGCGCCTGCTTCGCCATGACCCATGTCGGGCGCGGCCAGGAGGCTCCCGCCCTGATCGCCGCGCCCGCCAGGACATCGGCGGCCAGGCTCGCGAGGTCCGGGGTCCGGGCCGGCCTGGTCGCGCTGGCGGCGGCGGCCCTGTTCTTCTGCTACTGGCGCCAGTCCCAGTCGGCGGCGGTGCCCTCCGACGGCTCGGGGAACGTGCTGCAGGCCTGGGACATGCTGCACGGCAACCAGCTGCTGCACAACTGGTGGGTGTCGGACGTGTCCTTCTACACGACCGAACTGCCGCAGTACCTGCTGGTCGAGGCGCTGACCGGGCTAGGCCCTTGGGTGGTGCACGCGGCCGCGGCCATGACCTACACGCTGCTCGTGCTGCTGGCCGCAGTGCTAGCCCGGGGGGCCGACCCCCCCAGACCCCCCCGCGAAGGCATCGCCAAAGGCCGCGCTGCGGGCGCCGCCGGGTGGGGGCGCGCCCTGCTGGCCGCGGGCCTGATGCTGGCGCCCCAGCTCAGCGCCACCTCGATCCTGCTCCTCTCGCCAGACCACATCGGGACCGCGGTGCCGCTGCTGGTGACCTGGCTTCTCATCGACCGTGCCCGGCCACGGTGGTACGTGCCGGTACTGGTGTGCCTGCTGTTTACCTGGACGATGGTGGCCGACTCGATCGTGCTGCTCACCGGTGTCGTGCCGCTGGTGCTCACCGGCACCGGGCGCGCCATCGCCGGGCTGATCGGGCGCAGGCGGCGCAGCGCCTTCCGGTGGTACGAGCTGAGCCTGGCCGGCGCGGCCGCGGTGGCCGGCGTCGCCGGCTCGTTCGCGCCGCGGATGCTGGCCGCCCTGGGCGGGTACCAGCAGTCACCTGTCGGGGCCGACACCGATCTGGGCCAGCTGCAGCACGGGGCGTGGGTGACCTTCCAGGCCTTCCTCGAGCTGTTCGGCGCGAACGTCTTCAACACGAGCTACTACGGCGCCAGGCCGGGGCTCGAGGTCGTCTTCGTGGCGCTGCACCTGGCCGGCGCGATCATGGCGGCCTGCGCCCTCGGCGTGGGCATCGTGCGGATCTTCCGGCCCGGTGAGCTGCTGGTGCCGGTGTTCGCGGTGGCCATCGTGCTCAACCTCGGCGCCTACATGATCAGCACGCACGCGCAGGACCTGCTCGGCGCGCGCGAGATGGCCGAGGTGCTGCCGCTCGGCGCGGTGCTAGCCGGGCGCGTCCTCGGTGACCGGATAGCGGCCTGGACCCGGGCGGCGAAGGGCTGGTTCGCCCCGGTGCTCGCCGTGCTCTCGGCCGGCTACCTCGCCACGCTCGGATACGGCGCCGCGCAGGCGGCGGTGCCGCCCCAGAACGAGCCGCTGGCCAGCTGGCTGGTGGCGAACCGGCTCACGGACGGGCTGGCCACCTACTGGCAGGCCAACAGCACGACGGTGGACAGCGGCCGCCAGGTCCTCCTCAGCGCGGTGGTCCAGGATGTCCGCGACCGGCTCGTGCCGTACCTGTGGGAGGCCGACACCGCGGACTACGACCCGGCGCGGCACTACGCGAACTTCGTCGTGGTGGATGGCCCCTCCGCGCTGCCTGGCATGCAGCTCTCCGCCGAGCTCACCTTCGGCCGTCCGGCGCGGGTCTACCATGCCGACGGCTACACCATCCTGGTCTGGAACACGAACCTGCTGGACAAGCTGGACGGGCCGGGGCTGAACTGACGCCGGCGGTCACATGTACAGCGTCCGCCGCCTGGCCACCACCAGGAGCGCGGGCAGGACGCAGGCGGTGATCATGCCGAGATACGGCCAGGACAGGTAGCGCCGCGGCGTGGCGACCAGCATGACCAGCGCCATCAGGTAAGGCTCGATGAGCGAGCGCCCCTCGCCGAACGTGCTCGTCCAGATCTGGCTGGACAGCAGGCCGAGCTGCAGCACGAAGAAGACGAACGCGAGGCGCTCGTGCGCCGGCGCGCCGGTAACCGTGAGCACGGCCAGCCCGGCCAGGATGAAGATCGCGAGCGTGGCGTACTCGAGCATGGCGATGTCGATCGGGCTCAGGTGAGCGGTATTGATGTGCGCGGCGTTGTACTTCAGTGCGTCGACGAGCGCGGTGAACGGCGCGGTGAGGTTCCGGCCGCTGTTCGCCAGCAGCGGGAACTCGCCCCTGACCACGAAATGCACCGCGACTTCGACCAGCCCGTAGCCGGCGGCCGGAACGACCCAGGTCAGGTCGGCCAGGCCGGGGGCGGCCCGGCGCCGGGCGATCGCGATCAGCCGGGTGACGGCGATGGCGGCCGGGGCGAACAAGATGGTTTCCCTGGTGATCGCGCCGTAGGCGAACAGCGCGGCGGCGAGCAGGTACGTCGGGGTGGTGCCCCGCCGGTACGCGAGCAGGCCGCCAAGCATGCAGGCCTCGGCCAGCGGTTCGGCGGTGTCCCGGCCCACGCTGATGACCAGGCCGAAGTAGGCGGCGAAGGCGAGCCCCCACAGGGCGTGGCGGCCGGACTGGCGGGCGAACATGCCGCCGAGCATCGCCATGGCGGCCACCCCGAGCAGGTTGAGCACGACCAGCACGACCGGCACGAGCTGGTGCTGGCCGAGAGAGAACACCCAGGCCAGGATCGGATAGCCGATGCGGGTGTACCGGTAGGACTGGTCCATCGTGATGCCGAACGCGGTGGTGTGCCAGTTAACCGGGTCCAGCGCGAGCCGGTAATAGAACTGCCCGTCATAGCCCGCCGACGGCACCAGGAGCAGGCCGCGGGGGAGCTGCGCCCGGTGCGTGTAGACGTGGCCGGCCATGATGAACAAGCTCAGATGCCCCTTGGCCCAGATCTGCCAGCGGGCCAGGGCGAAGGCGAGCCAGCCGAGGAAGGCGATGATCCCGGGCACCAGTGGCCGGTTCAACCTGGACCATGGCGATAGTGCGCTTGGCCGGAGAGACTTATCCTCTTCCGACGTCGACGTGAGCTGCAACCGCAAGCCTCCACCATGGCTATCTCAGCGTGAAGGAAAATCTTGGCCAGGCGCGCGCAGCTTACCAGAGTGACCCCTTACGCTGTGACAGGCTGCGACGAATACGATTCTCGCGAGGATTTACTACTGAGCCTGAAGGACGTGGTGGCTGCCGTGCCGAAAAGCGGGACGCCGGAGAAGTCCTCCGCACCGCCCCCCACCGCCCCGGCCGGCGGTGACGCCCGGGCCGACGACGACAGGGCCGACGACAGGGCCGACGACGGGGCCGCGGCGCCGCGCGCGCCGGCCCGCCGGGCGGCCGCCCGGCGCCTGCTCGCCGCGGCCGCGGTCGTGCTGGCCGTGGCGCTGCTCTTCCTCGCCTACCTGCAGGTGTCCCGGACGTACCCGGAGAACTCCGACGAGTCGAACGACCTGCTGATGGCGTGGGACATGCTGCACGGCAACGTGCTCCTGCACGGCTGGTACCTGTCCGACGTCTCGTTCATCACCACCGAGCTGCCGCAGTACGCCCTGCTGGAACGGCTGTTCGGGCTGCACGCCGACACCGCCCACATCGCGGCGGCGATGACGTACACCCTCGTGGTGCTCCTCGCCGTGCTGCTGGCCAGGGGCCGGGTGTCGCGCCGCGAGGCCGGGCCGCGGATGCTGCTGACGGCCGGCCTCATGTTCGCCCCCCAGCTCGGCGTCGGCGTCTTCGTCCTGCTGCTGTCCCTCGGGCACATCGGCACGGCCGTGCCGCTGCTGCTGACCTGGCTGGTCATCGATAGTGCTGGCCCGGCCCGGGGGGTACGGGGGGGTGGGCAACCCCCCCGTGATCGGGGGGTTCCGGGGGGTCGTCCCCCCGGGCCGGCATGGTATACCGCCGTCGTGGTGGGGCTGCTGCTGACCTGGGTGCTCGTCGCCGACCCGATAGTCCTCCTGGTGGGCGTAGCGCCGCTGGTGGCGGTGTGCGCGATGCGCGTGGCCCGCGGGCTGTCCCTCGCCCAGCGGGCGGACGGGCGGGAGCCAGGATGGGGGCGGGACAGCCTGCGCGCGCACTCCTACGAGCTGTCTCTCGCCGTGGCGGCGATCCTGGCCCAGGGACTGGCGTCGGTGGCCGGCCGGCTGCTCCGCGCCCGCGGCGGCTTCATCCTGCACCCGGTGCCCTATCAGCTGGCACCGGTGCACACCTGGCCCAAGCACGCCTGGGTAACGGCGCACGGGCTGCTGGCCCTGTTCGGGGCCAAGCCGCAGGGGCCGGCCCCGGCCATGGCCTTTGCCGTGCTGCACCTGGCCGGGGTGGCGCTTGTCGCCTGGGCCATGCTCCGGGTGGCGCGGCACTTCGTCAGCTGGCCGGACATGATCAGCCAGATCCTGCTCGTCGCGATGGTCGTCAACGTGCTCGCGTACGTGCCGAGCACGCTGGCCAACGCGACCGACCTGAACGCCCGTGAGTTCGCCGTGGTGCTGCCGTTCGGCGCGGTGCTGGCCGGCCGGACGCTCGCCGCCGGCCTGCGCCCCGGCCCCGCTGGCGCCGGCCTGCGCCCCGGCACGGCCGGCGCCGGCCTGCGCCGCTGGCGCCGGGTGGCCGCCGCGGCCCTGCTGGCCGGTTACGCGGCCGGCCTCGGCTGGGCCGCGGCCCAGCCGTCGGTGCCCCCGATGAACGCGCGGCTCGCGGCGTTCCTGTCCGCCCACCACCTGACCAGCGGCATCGGCGGGTACTGGGAGTCGAGTGCGGTCACCGTCGGCAGCGGCGGCGCCGTCACCATCCGGGCCGTGCTGCCCGGCACGCTGCAGCCGGACCAGTGGGAGGCCAAGAGCTCCTGGTTCGACGCCGCCAGGAACCGGGCGAATTTCCTGGTCACGAGCAGTACGCCCGGGTTCTTCAACCACTGGCAGCCCAACCCGGCCGCGCTGGCGGCGCTGGGCCGGCCGGCTAGGACGTACCACGTCGGGCCGTACACCGTGTACGTCTGGAACAAGAACCTGCTGGCCGGTCTCGGGCGCCGGTGACCTGCCCGGCTGGCCCGGCCGGACAGGGATAACCGGGCCTGGGCCGGCGGCCGACACGTCAGGATGCTGTTGTCAGGGGGCGACGGGACGTAGCCTTGGCGTGTGGATCGGCGAATATTCGGGGTCGAGAACGAGTACGGCGTCACCTGCACCTTCCGCGGGCAGCGCCGGCTCTCGCCCGACGAGGTGGCGCGTTACCTCTTCCGGCGCGTGGTGTCCTGGGGCCGGAGCAGCAACGTCTTCCTCAGGAACGGGGCGCGTCTCTACCTCGACGTGGGCAGCCACCCGGAGTACGCCACCCCGGAATGCGACAACGTGCTCGACCTCGTGGCCCACGACAAGGCGGGGGAGCGGATCCTGGAGGGCCTGCTCGTCGACGCCGACCGGCGGCTGCGCGAGGAGGGTATCGCCGGCGACATCTACCTGTTCAAGAACAACACGGACTCCGCCGGCAACTCCTACGGCTGTCACGAGAACTACCTGGTCGGCCGGCACGGCGAGTTCGGCAGGCTGGCCGACATCCTGATCCCGTTCCTGGTCACCCGGCAGGTGATCTGCGGCGCCGGCAAGGTGCTGCAGACGCCGCGGGGCGCGGTGTACTGCGTCAGCCAGCGCGCCGAGCACATCTGGGAGAGCGTGTCCTCGGC
>WNGG01002280.1_pt1 | contig 21973 bp, 17 predicted proteins | sample 5400661 | NCBI WGS metagenome assembly WNGG01 (sample SAMN13153372, study PRJNA577476) | soil metagenome | isolation source: 100 cm soil or saprolite under Garry oak tree replicate 1 | place: USA:California | collected 2016-06-15
GTCCGCAGTTTTTCGAGCATTTCAGCCGGAGGCCATCGTGCACTTTGCCGAACAGCGTTCCGCACCCTACTCCATGATTGATCGCAAGCACGCGGTTTTCACGCAGACAAACAACGTTATCGGAACGCTCAACGTCCTGTACGCCATGAAAGAATTCGTGCCCAACTGCCATCTCGTGAAACTGGGTACCATGGGTGAATACGGCACACCAAATATCGACATCGAAGAGGGCTTTATCGAAATTCACCACAAGGGCCGCTCCGATGTCCTGCCCTATCCAAAACAACCTGGATCTTTCTACCATCTGTGTTATGATGATCAAACCGAGGTGTTGACACGTGCTGGCTGGAAACTCTTCAATGAGCTTACGGATGATGGCGAGATAGCAACAAGGCAGCTTGACGACCCTCGTATTGTTTATGCCAAACCGACTGCACGCATGGCATATCTGTACGAGGGACCTATGTACTGCCTCAAGCAACGCCGCATCGATCTTTGTGTGACGCCCAATCATCGTATGGTGACCTCCTACAAACGCCGCGATGGCACTGAGGCGATGCGTTTTGAAGAGGCAAAGGATATCCTCGGCAAGTATAATCGCTACCACCTTACATCTGAATGGGAAGGAGAGGAACGGGAAACGTTCCTCTTGCCAGGCTATTATCGGCTCGGAGAGAATGAACCTCGTGTACCACCCGTTGAGCTACCAATGGATGACTGGCTCAAATTCCTTGGATGGTACATTGCCGAGGGCGTTGTAGACGGTAAGTGGCGTAAAAGAGCACCAAATCGCATCTACATCAATCAGAAAATAGGTCCCGGGTCCGAAGAGGTGAAAGCCGTTTTCGAGAAACTGGCGACAGCTCTGGGGTGCACACATAGTGTATACCGGGTTAAAGACAGAGACCTGGAAGCACACTACCTGTTCTGCACACAACTGGCGGTCTACCTCACTCAATTCGGCAAAAGTTTGGCCAAATTCATTCCACGTGAGTTGTTTCAGCTATCGCAACGGCAGCTGGGGATTCTTTTCAATGCAATGATGTCAGGCGACGGAACCTGGATGGATCGAGACAAGCAATATGGTCGCTATTACACGTCTTCCAAACAGCTTGCTGACGATCTACAAGAGTTAGCCATTAAACTGGGGCTTTCTGCTAACATCAGTCATCGAGATCGAATGGAGGGTGCAGGTTGGGCACGAGCAACGGAGTATCGGGTAAATCTCACGAAAACGACGCTGTTTCAGGTCAACCAGCAACCAGATGATCCCAATGACTGGATAGAGGACTACGCAGGCATGGTGTATTGCTGCGAGGTTCCAGGAAATGGCATCATTCTTGTCAGGCGTAATGGCAAGCCTATCTGGTGTGGAAACTCGAAGGTCCATGACAGCCATAACATTATGTTCTGCTGCAAAGTCTGGGGACTGCGTGCGACCGACCTGAACCAGGGCATTGTGTATGGCGTCGAAACTGATGAGACCACGCAAGATGCACGCCTGGCAACCCGTTTCGACTACGACCAGATCTACGGTACAGCTCTGAACCGCTTCTGCACCCAGGCAGCTGTGGGCTATCCCCTCACTATTTATGGCAAGGGTCTGCAAACTCGCGGATATATCAATTTGAGAGACACCATCAGGTGTATCGAGCTGGCGATTACCTCACCCCCTAAAGAGGGCGAGTATCGCGTTTTCAACCAGATTACTGAGCAGTTCTCGCTCGTCGAACTGGCAGAGATGGTCGCCAGTCAAAGCAAGCGCTTAGGGTTAGAGACCCAGATCGGACATCTCCCGAATCCTAGAGTTGAAGCAGAGCAACACTACTACAATGCTGTTCACACCAGGTTGATCGAACTCGGCCTCGAGCCGCACCTCTTGAACGGGTCTGTGCTTGAATCACTCATAGGACTCGCCCTCAAGCACCGCGAGGATATTGACAGGAGCCTGATCATGCCTACCGTCAGCTGGCGCACGACGAAAAACGAGGTGTCCCCTACCGATTATTGATCTGCTGTTCTTCTCAAGAAAGTAGCCGATCAATAATTGGGGCGATCTGCTGATTGGCCTGTGTATTCCAGGCTTTGTATGCCCGAATGCTGTCCGCTTTTTCTGCGACCATAGCCGGGTTGTTTGTTATGCTAGCAAGCAACTCTTTCTGAGCGCTTACTTGCAAGCAGACCCAACCCAGGTTGTGCCGCTTGATGAATTGAAGGTTGGGAGCTTCCTGGGCTGGAATAAAGGCCGTGACGAGAAACGGTTTCTCCAGCATAAATGCTTCAGATATAAAGCTCGCCCCGGCCTTACCGGCTATCACATCTGCAGCGGCCATATAGGGAGCGATTATCTCAGTGAAAGGCAGCACTCGAACTCGCTGGCTGCCTGCATAACGCGAGGCCATTCCCTTGTTATTACCGGCGGCCAGGATAATTTGCATTGGCGCGCCCAGAGCCAGTAAGCCCTCGATAGTCCGATCGACCCCTGCCGAGCCTTTCGCACCTCCTTGCAGAAAGATGGTAAACAGCGCAGGATCAAAACCCAGAGTGACGAGCGTCTCCTCTCTCCCGCTTGCCGATGCTTCTAAAAACTGGTGACGCACCGGTCTCCCTGTAAGGTACAAGTGGTTCTTATCGATACCCTGTTCCAGGGTCTGGACAAAGATTTCTTCTGTCGGAGCAAAATAGGCATCGGCATGCTTCTCACTAAACCATGCCATGTGCAATCGTCCCAGATCGGTGAGTTGAAAGACGAGCGGGACGCGCTTTCTGCTCTGTTCATTGGCCCGCGCGACTGCATATGACAACATCGCATGTGTTGTTATGATAAGTTGGGGCTGGACCTGCCCTATAATACTGAGCAATCGCCTGCGGCTGAAAAGCGTAAGTACCTTGTGCACCCCCCATGAGGCGATTTCATTGTCGGTGGAGGTAAATTCCCAATCTAAGAGTTTCATAAAGTGTCGGCTCAGTGCCGTATAGGAACGACCAACAATATCAGGCTGTGGATCGACGATAACAACATCTGAGTGGCTGCCAAGCATATCTTTGAGTGCCTGCGCGAGATTGAGATGTCCCCCTCCCAGATGAGTGGTAAGAATCAAAATGGTGGGCCTTGATGCTTTCATCATCGATCTCCTAATCAGGAATGGGCAAGGGGCCACTATCATGCCCGGCCTGGCTCTTTAGTGGCTGAAGGAGGGCATTCGCCTCAGCCTCGACAGTGCTGGCCCTTCGCCGTATCCTTCGCACAAGCAGGACGGAGAGAATAGCAGCCGCCAGGAAGGCGAGAAAAAGGGCAGAGAAGGCTCCAAAAATGCTAGCCACTTCCTCCCAGCTTTCTGCAAAGAGGTAACCGAGGCCCAGAGGAATAACCGCCCCAAGTATTTGACCGCTCACATCCCAGAACAGAAAGTTACGGTACTGGTATCGCTCCACGCCAGCCAGCAAGTTGATCGGCCCACCAAGGGCCACGATCAGAAACCGTGTCAGAAAAATCGCCCATCCTGTCCTGCGCCTGAAGTACGCCCGGCCTCGCACCACCGTCCGTGGCGAGAAGAAACGGAAACGCCTCTGCCTCTCGAGCCAGACCAGCAGAGGTGCCCCTACCCGTCGACCAATGAGATAACCAAGATTGTCTCCCAGCACAGCAGCACTTAAGGCGATAGGAAACAGGATGAAGATGTTGAAATCGCCAAAGGCGGCAAATGCTCCTGCGGCGTAAAGGAGCAAGTTACCTGAAATGGGAGCGCCAGTGGCAGCAACGAAAACGATCAACCAGAGAGCCAGGTATCCATAGTGTTGCAACGCATCGATGAAGAAGGCGTTCAATATTTTGTCCTCCCTGGTGCTGGTGAAAACTGCCTCTTAGAGGACCGATGCGGCGGCGTTGGCGTTGAAGTGCCGGGATGTCCCTTACGGTAGGTCAAAATAGCCTGTTGTATGGTGTGGATCACCTGGTCCACAGATTGCCGCTTGCGACTCGCAATCTCAAAGAGCGTCGCATGATGGAGCGAACCAGTATCGCGCGTATCCAGCGAACGATACAGGTAGTCTTCGGGAACGTGATAGATATGAGAGATCGCATGAATGGTCATCCAGGGCCGGATCGTACTCACGTCTCCCGCCTTCACACTGCTATACTGCTGCTCGAGGTTGCGCATCGCATGAAGGGTATTTGCTGCCGTAAAGGCCGTAAATATCAGTGCGAATAGCAACAGAACGCATAAAATGCCGAGCTTAGCGCGTTCGCTCACTGGGTCAAACTCCTGCTGATGGTTTCCTTTGCCAGAGAAAAAGGTCTGAAAAAGGTTGCACAGAGAGATACTTTGCATACTATATTATTTAGCCTACCATATTAGCAAGCGCGAACCCTCCTCCTCTCTGCGATTTCGCCCTGGTATTATGAACAGAATGATTGTTACGGATCATCCCCCGGCACAATCGAATGAGAATATTCTCATTTCTTTCCAACAGGATTTCAATGAATGCCTGCTATGCTTGTGGATGTCCAGGATGCCCCCTCAGGACGGTGTGGCAGCATCATGCTCAAGAAAGGGAAAGTGCTTGCAAGTACATACAGCTCAGTGGAAAAGCGTAGGAAAATTGGAAATTTCTCATGTATTTCTCATGGAAAATCAATACGCATGACCTATGCTGTAGGGGCGGGGGTTGGGAAAGGTCGGGTGGGGACCCTTGCGGTCGCCCTAACAGAAGATACCCTGGGCGCTACTATGAAAACATGTATTGTGAAGGGAAGAACACTTGTATGGCTGATGCACTAGAGATACCCACCCAGACCCAACCTGAGCGTCTGGTCGAGCCGAAGACATCGACTCCATCCTCTCTATGGCAGCGATTGGCTCTGGGCGGAGTGATGCTCATCTCTTTATTTATGAACTTCTTCCAATTGGGACAGAATGGCTTCGGTAATCTCTACTATACTGCCGGGGTCAGAAGCATGCTGGATAATTGGCATAATTTTTTCTTTGTCTCCTATGATCCAGGGGGCTTTGTGACACTCGACAAGCCCCCTCTGGGCTTCTGGTTGCAGGTCGCCAGTGCCAAAATCTTCGGCTTCACACCCTTCAGTCTGCTTTTGCCCCAGGCACTGGCCGGGGTGCTCTCGGTGGCCCTCCTGTATCACCTGGTGCGACGCCACTTTGGGGTGACGGCTGGCTTATTGGCAGCCCTGGCCCTGGCACTCAGCCCGATCAGTATCGTGACCAACCGCAACAATACCGTTGATAGTACTCTGGCCCTGACCCTACTGCTGGGGGCATGGGCAGTGCTGCGTGCTGCTGAGACCGGGCGGCTGCGCTGGTTGCTGTTGTGTGCAGCGATTGTGGGCATCGGCTTCAATATCAAGATGCTCGAAGCCTACCTTGTCGTACCTGCCTTCGGACTGCTGTACCTGCTGGCGGCTCCGAAAAGCTGGTGGAAGCGCATCGGGCACCTGGCCCTGGCAGCAGTTGTATTGCTGGCAATCTCGCTGTCCTGGGCGTTGACGGTTGATCTGACGCCGACCTCGCAGCGACCGTATGTCGGTTCCAGTCAGGACAATTCGGAAATCAGCCTCGCCCTCGGTTACAACGGCATCAATCGTCTCCTCGGGCAATTTGGTAGAGGTCCCCGTGCGAATATTCCTGGCCGATCCAGCACTGGTAGTGGGAACGGGGGACCGACCGTGGGAACGCCACCGCCTCCTGCGGCAAATGGAAATGCAGCATCGGCACAGCAGGTGCCAGAGGGATTCGGCGGGAACTTTGAAACCGGCGCTCCCGGTCCGTTCCGGCTCTTCAACGAACCACTGGCAGGACAGATTGCCTGGCTTTTGCCTCTGGCGATCCTGGGAGTCGTCGCCCTCACCTGGCAGCGGCGACCGCGCTTGCAGGAAGACCGGCAGCAGCAATCGCTCGTGCTGTGGGGGATGTGGCTGCTCACAATGGGCATCTTTTTCAGCGTGGCTGGCTTTTTCCACCAGTATTATATGACGGAGATGGCCCCGGCCATCTGCGCACTCTGCGGCATCGGCCTCGTGGTGATGTGGCAGGATTACCGGCGTTCCGGTTGGCGTGGCTGGCTGCTACCCCTGGCGCTGATCGCTACCGTTGCTGAGCAAGCACACATTCTTACCAGTTATCCTACCTGGGGTCAGTGGCTGATCCCGCTCATGGTTGTCCTGTGCATCCTTGCAGCAGGTGTGCTCATAAGCGCCCGCATAGCCCCGCGGATCGGCGTCAGAGCACCCAGAGCCAGCTACCTCGTGCCAGCTGTCAGTGTTGGCGTGCTGGCCCTGATGCTGGCCCCGACAGTGTGGGCAGCAGTCCCCGTCATCCAGAACACTACAGCTCAGCTTCCAGTGGCGGGACCGAGCGTGCGCGATGGCTTCACTGGCAACTTTACAGGCGGGCGAGGTGAGAATGCCGGTGCAGACCCGGCGCTGGTGCGCTACCTGGAGGCCAACCAGGGCAACGCCACCTATCTGGTCGCCACACCCAGTTCCATGACGGCTGATGGGATCATTCTCGCGACGAACAAGCCTGTGATGGCGCTGGGAGGTTTTGGCGGCAGCGACCCCATCTTGACGACAAACCAGCTGGTGACGCTGATTCACCAGGGCGTAGTGCGCTTCTTCCTGCTAGGCTCACCTCGGGTGGGGCGGCAACCCCCTCCACAATTCCTTGAGGATATTCCTGAGCAATATAGGGATCGCTTCAGGGGAGGGTTTGGCGGCGGTGCGCAGAGTTCTCTCGCCTTGTGGGTGACGCAGCACTGCAACAGCGTACCGACGAGCCTGTGGCAATCCCTTTCGACTACTACAAACAACGCACCTGGCCCGTCGGAGGCAAATCAACTATATGATTGCGCAACAACCCATTAACATGTGTCAGGAATAGATGATGAAAGGAAAGGACGTTTATGGGAGACAGACATGAACACATGTGGGCACATCCGCATCCATGGGTCTATGGGGCTGATTGGTTGCCAGGAACGCTTCTATCGATGCTGAACGCCGTGCTTTGGATAGCTCTGTTCAGCGTTCTCGCCTGGGCATTGTGGAAATGGATCAGCCCGTACATTATGCCCTTGATCGCAGACATTTTTGGCATGCCACCGGCAGAGCCTCCAGCATTGGAGATACTGCGCCAGCGCTATGCCGCTGGCGAGATCGATGCCATCACGTTCGAGCAAATGCGGGAGCGGCTGGAAGCATCATATCAGCATGAGGAGCGATCAGGTAACAGTGGCTTTGAGTGATGATATCGGCGGTCTTGAGCCATGAACGCTGCCAATTCGTCTTCCACATAAAGCGGGAGTGCAGAGGGCGGCGGCCCTCTGCCGGGGGCGCGGGGGTGTCCCCCGAAAATCCTTTTTTCTTTCTTCCCCGCCGCAGGCGGCCAGTTCTGAGGGGATATCAGTGGCCGATCCTTGATTTCTCTTCTCAGCTATGGTAATCTTAACTCGAAATACATAACCAGCGGAGGTGCACACATGTCAACTATCATCTTCTCCTCTGCTTCCACAAGCAGCGAGATATACCCCTTCTGAGTGTGCCTGGTCCCATTCCCTTCTTTCGCTCTCGGCCACAGGCGCTCTCAGACCCGTGGCTTTTTTTCGCCCATTATAACCGCCACGGGAATATTCTACCCTGTGGCTGTTCTGTTTTCGTCTTTCCCATCTAACGACTGGCAACCGCAGGGATGTCCCACTATCGACACTCCCATGTTCACAGCGTCTATGAGATGGTGAAACCCAGGTGAACATGGCGAAGACTCAACCCATAGCGCTACCCCGTAAAGAGGGAAAGGAACAAGAGACTGTATGAACGAGTATGAACTCGAGGGCGAGGGAACGTCAGACGTGCAAACAAAAGCCGGGGGCGATTCCTCTGTCCAGAAGAAGCCGATCAAGAAGGCGAGCTATGAGAGCAATGCTGATGTCCAGCGCTGGCTACAGGAGCAGGCACTTGAGGACGGAGGCACCAGGCCGGAGTTTAATCCCACCTTTCTGGCATCCCGTCGCGATGGGCCGTGGATTCTTTCCTCGCTTACTCATTTCTACGAACACGACCTGATCACCGACGTTCTGCATGTCGTCAAGAGCGGCAAAGAGGCCACCGTCTTTTGCTGTGCTGCCCATCCATCGACTGACATGGAGTACCTGGCAGCGAAGGTGTACCGTCCCCGGATGTTTCGCAGCTTAAGCAATGATGCGATCTATCGACAGGGGCGAGTGCTCCGCGACGAGGACGGAAAGGTGCTGCGTGGCAGTCGTCGTCAGCGCAGTGCCAGGAGGAGGAGTGAGAGTGAACGGGGACGAGCAACGCAGGTCGCAGATTGGATTGGGCATGAGTTCGAGACGCAGCGCCTGCTGTACTCTGCCGGTGTCGATACGCCAAGGCCACTGGCGCAGATTGGCAATGCTGTGCTGATGGAGTACATCGGTGATCTTGACGACCCGGCTCCACTACTTCGTGAGGTCACACTCTCACAGGAGGAGACTCAACCGCTCTTTGAGTGCATTATACGCAACATAGACCTGTGCCTTGCCTATGATCGCATTCATGGCGACCTGTCAGAGTACAACATTCTCTACTGGCACAGTGGAGTTACGCTCATCGACTTTGCCCAGGCAGTTGATCCGCAACAGAACCCGGAGGTATTCTCACTCCTCGTTCGTGATATCGAGCGAGTCTGCCGGTACTTCGCACGATATGGTGTGGAGGCGGATGCGACGGAACTGGCAATCGAGATGTGGACACGCTACTTCGGCACAGTGCTCTAGCTGATTGAAGTGGCCCGAGGAGAGCCGTGCCGAATCAGGCCGACTCCGCGGGCACACTTCTTTTCTCTGTGTGCTCAGGCATTTGACACAACCGGCAAAGCTCTGTACAATCCCTTGCATCAAGGACGGTCTCCATGCAACATGAAACAAAGGGAACGCCGTCCCAAGGTTATGAAGTGAGGAGATAGCACAGGTATGGAGCATTTACACGCCGTCATTTTAGCTGGTGGAAGCGGCACACGACTCTGGCCGCTGAGCACACCCAGCTTCCCGAAACAATTTCTACCACTTCCCAGCGGGAAGAGCATGATACAAGAAACGCTGGATCGAGTCATGCCCCTGATTTCGCCCGAACGCGCCTGGGTGGTGACTGGGCGTCGTATGGCGGAGCTGGTGCATGAACATCTGCCAGCCATTCCAACGGCCAATATTCTTGGGGAACCAATGGGGCGGAATACCTCACCTGCGATTGGTTGGGCGGCGGCCACCATTGCTCGACAAGACCCGCAGGCGATTATGGCCTCGTTCCATGCTGACCACGTTATCACGAATGTTGATGCACTCCGTCGATCGCTCCAACTTGCTTACGAGTTGGCCGGGCAAGGGTACCTGGTGACGCTGGGGATTAAGCCTACCGCGCCAGAGACTGGCTATGGCTATATCCGCTTCGCTGCTCCTTTGAGCGAAGGGTTTGGCCACCAGGCATTCCAGGCCGAGCGCTTTGTGGAGAAACCGAACCTGGCAACTGCGCAGGGCTATCTGCAGGATGGCCACTATGTATGGAATAGTGGCATGTTCATCTGGAAGGTGGAGACGATCCTTGCGGAGCTTCAGACCCACCTGCCTGAACTGACGAAGAAGATTGATATGATTGCTGCCGCCAGGGAGACAGAGCGGGAACAGGCCACGCTTGACGAACTCTGGCCAACATTGCCGACGATCTCTATTGATTACGGTGTACTGGAGAAAACGAAAAATCTGGTGGTTATTCCTGTTGAGTTCGGCTGGAATGATGTCGGGAACTGGGAACAGTATGGGGCGCTCTTCCCAACCGATAACCATGGTGTGGGAGCGGTTGGACATCATCAGGGACTGGGCAGTCAGAATATCTTTGTATACAACAATACTGTACGCCAGGTTTATACGATTGGACTGGAGGACGTGATTGTGGTCGAGATGGAGAACATGACGCTTATCTGTCACCAGGACGCAGTGCAGCGTGTGAAGGAGCTTGCTGAGTCGCAACAGAAGAAGGCATAGCATAGAAAACGGGGGGTGGTGGACCCGGCATGTTGGGTCCACCACCCCCCGTTTTCTATGTGGTGTGAAAGAAAAACATGCTATAATATTACGAGATTGTTGTCGGTGCCGCTAATAGGAAAGGGAGTCTCCATGTATGCTCATCGAACAACCTACCCTCGACACACGCGGTATGGTCGCCTGCGCACACTACCTTGCCACACAAGCAGGTGTCTCCATTCTCCAACAAGGTGGGAATGCCATTGATGCTGCGGTCGCTGCCAACGCCGTGATGACCGTCGTCTATCCATCGACCTGCTCTGCCGGCGGGGATGTGTTCATGCTCATCTGGGAGGCGAAAACGCGGAAACTGCATGCACTCAATGGCAGTGGTCGTGCTCCGCGAGGAATGACACCTGAACTTTTTGCCTCGAAAGGTCTGAGACGTATCCCTGAGCGTGGACCGCTCTGCATCACTGTCCCAGGAGCGGTAGATGGCTGGTTTGAGGCATTGGGTCACTTTGGCAAGCTCTCGGCAGGGGCGATCTTTGCGCCTGCTATTGCGTTTGCAGAGGAGGGGATGCCAGTTACTGTGAAGATGAGTGGGTGGTTTGCCAATGCAGCAGAGCAAATTCTGAGGCCCTGGGAGAGCAGTGCTGGGGTGTTCCTGAGAGATGGGCAACCTCCCCAGCCCGGTACCGTCTTGCGTCAGCCGAACCTGGCCCGCACCTATCGTATGCTTGCGAAGGAAGGACGCGATGCCTTTTATCGCGGACCCTTGGCTCGCTCTATTACGAACTATGTGCAGCAGTGTGGCGGGGTGCTCAGCCTGGAAGATATGCAGCAACACCACTCCGATTGGGTGACGCCGATTTCAACGAACTATCGCGGTTATGATATCTATGAGTTGCCACCGAACACGCAGGGCATCACAGCGTTGGAGATGCTGAATATTCTTGAGGGCTATGACCTCAAGTCGCTTGGCTATCAGACTCCTGAATATCTCCATTTGCTGCTGGAGGCGAAGAAGCTAGCCTTTGCTGACCGTGATCGCTATGTCTCCGACCCGGCTTTTGTCGACGTACCCGTTGGGCGACTCCTGAGCAAGGACTATGCCGAACAGCAGCGAGCATCGATTGATCCACAGAAGGCTGCCATTCAGGTCGAGGCGGGTCTGTCAAAAGATGGTGATACCATGTACCTCTGCACGGCTGACCAGGAGGGCAATATTGTCTCGCTGATCCAGAGTCTCTACAGGGGCTTTGGCAGTGGCGTGGTTGGCGGTGATACAGGAGTCTTGTTGCAGAACCGGGGTACCTACTTTTCACTTGACCCCCGCCACGTGAATTACCTGCAACCTGGAAAGCGCACCATGCATACGCTTATGCCTGCAATGGTGCTGCATGACGGTATGCCATATATAGCGATAGGCGCGATGGGTGGAGATGCACAGCCACAGATCCATGTGCAGTTGCTCTCTGCAATTCTGGATTTTGGCCTGAACATCCAGCAAGCAATTTCGGCTCCGCGCTGGAATAGTGAGCGTTTCAGGAGAACGCCGAGCGGCGGACAGGAGCTGGTTCCTGGACAGAGTAGCTTTGATGAGGATGTGGAACGAGATGTGGTTGAGATGGTGATGATGGAATCGCGCTTTCCCAAAGATGTTCCGTTGCTCCTTGAGCTTCTTGGTCATACTACTATTGTTGGTGAGCCCTGGCAGGATACTATGGGCCATGCTCAAGCTATCCTGATTAATTCCCAGACAGGGGTGTTTGAAGGAGCTGCCGACCCACGCTGCGATGGTCTCGCACTTGGCTGCTAATCGTTAACGAGGGAGTAGTGGAGAAGTAGTGGATGGGTACATCTCTGTTTAAGGAGGGAAAAAATGACTACACAATCCTATCGCCATGGAATAATCCCCGAAGAAATACTGGCGCTCTCACATGAGCGCGATGCACTACGAAAACGAGGTCGCTATGACCGTGCTGACGTTCTGAAAAGGCAGATAGAGGAGGCTGGTTATGCTATTAAAGATAATCCCCATGGCGCACATCTGATCATCCTTCCGGGCGTTGAAGTTGATGGGAAGTTCTACCGTATCGCTCGCCACTTACCCTCGCTCCTCGATGCTGCTGATGAGTGCACTTTCTCCGTAAATATTCTGGCGCGTGACACCTTTGAGCAGACGCAACGCTGCGTGGAAAGTGTCTTGCGCTTTGCCGGGAACACCGACCTTGAGATTATCCTGGTGGATAATGCATCGCACGATGAACTGCCTATCTGGGCCGATGCGCTCCAGCAGGGGGATCGAGGTGTGCATGTTCTGCATGTCACGCGCCCGATGGGTGAGGCAGAAGCTCGCAACCTTGGCATGAAGCGAAGTAGAGGTCGCTATATTCTCCTGCTGGATAGTAGCGTTGAACTCGTTGGTGATGTATTCACCCCCCTGGAGAAGACCCTATCCGATAGCAGGATAGGGGTGACAGGCTTCCGTGGTTTGCGCACCGACGATCTGCGCCACTTTGAGGAGAGCCAGCAGCTGGAGGTCGAGGCGGTCGATGGTCTGTGCCTGGCCTTCCGGCGAAAACTGCTGAAGAAGGTCGGCCTCCTTGATGAGGGCTATCGCTTTGCCCGATACATGGACCTGGATTTTAACTTTGCTGTACGCGAGAGCGGTGCGCGTGCAGTAGTGACGCCTGCTCTACCGGTGATCTGCCACCCCGGCTCGCCAGAAGCGCACCTCTCAGATGCTGAGCGTACACGGCTGACGAAACGCAACTTCTATCGCTTCCTCAAGAAGTGGGGCGAGAGGGATGATCTGCTGGTTGAAGGAACTCCGAGAATCGGCTCTTCTTAAAAAATCTGGGAATGAACCAGTTGAGTGCCTCTGACCTGGGCATTCAAACAGATCATCCTTTAATTTATGAGAGAGCCAGGGAAACCATTGTCACAGCGCGGAGGGTAACTCGCCATGAAGATTGTGATAGTGATCCACGGTTACCCGATGCGCTACAATGCTGGTTCCGAGATCTATACTCAGGGGTTGGCACAGATGCTGGCGGACCGACATGAAGTGCACGTCTTTACCCGACAGCAGAATAGCTTTCTATCCGACTGCGAACTGTCTGAGGAAGTAGATTCCTCTGATCCCCGTGTGGTTCTCCATGTCATCAACTCAGCCCGGATTCAGGATCGTTATCGTCATGTAGAGATCGATAAACAGTTCGGTAGGCTGCTTGACCGGATAAAGCCTGATATTGTACATGTGGGGCACCTGAATCACTTATCGACTTCACTAGTGCTGGAAGCGCAGAGGCGTGACATACCAGTGGTGTTCACGCTGCATGACTACTGGCTCATGTGCCCACGCGGTCAGTTCATCCAGGCTCTCCCCAAAAGCCCGACCGATACCTGGCCTGTGTGTGGTGGGCAACAGGATCGCAAGTGTGCTGAGCGATGCTACACGCGCTGCTTTTCGGGTGCTCCAGAAGAGATGGAGACAGATATCGCCTACTGGACAGATTGGGTCCGAAGACGCATGGCCCACATACGTGAGGTATGCGAAGCTGTGGATTTCTTCATAGCCCCTTCGCGCTCGCTTCTACAGCGGTTTCGGGACGAGTTTGGGCTTCCGCAGAACAAACTGGTCTACCTGGATTACGGTTTTCATCGGGATCGATTGGTCGGTCGCCGCCGTTTGTCAGATGAACCTTTCACTTTCGGCTATATCGGCACGCACATCCCAGCGAAGGGTGTGAACCATCTTATTGAGGCTTTCGGACACCTTTCAGGGGAGGCTCTTCTGCGGATTTGGGGAAGGTCACTCGGAGTTGAGACTGAGGCCCTCAAGGCGCTGGTAATGAATTTGCCCGGTAACGTGCGAGACCGAATTGAGTGGATGGGGGAGTACCGCAACCCAGACATAGTCCAGCAAGTGTTCAATCGATGTGATGCGATCGTGGTACCGTCCATCTGGGCCGAGAACTCTCCTCTGGTCATTCACGAGGCGCTCCAGGCTCGTGTTCCTGTAATTACTGCTGACTATGGAGGGATGGCTGAGTATGTCCGGCATGAGCGGAATGGGCTTCTTTTCGCCCACCGTAATCCGTCTGCATTGGCGGAACAGATGCAGCATTTCGTGTATGACCCAGAGTTTGCCCGTCAACTCGGTGAGCGAGGGTACCTGCAATCTGAGGATGGGAATATCCCTGGCATGAACCAGCATGCCCAGTTGGTTGAAGAACTTTACGTGCGAGTGCTTTCGGACAGAAGGAGGAATTAAGGATATGCAACCCACTCAACCGACGCGACCAGGACCCTGGCGTATTACCTTTGACACTAACCCGGATGACTGTAACCTCCACTGCATCATGTGCGAGGAGCACTCACCGTATAGCCCGTTACAACGCGAACGAATCCAGGCAGGCAGACCAAAGCGCCGAATGGACATCTCGCTGATTCGTCGTGTGCTGGAGGAATCTCAAGGGACGCCCCTACGGGAAATCATCCCGTCCACCATGGGCGAACCTCTCATATACAGATACATGGATGAGATTATCGATCTGTGTGCTCAATACGGCGTGAAGTTGAACCTCACCACGAACGGCACTTTTCCAGGTCGGGGAGCCCAAGCCTGGGCAGAACGTATCGTGCCAGTGGCATCGGATGTGAAGATATCCTGGAATGGTGCTCGGAAGGAAACCCAGGAGTCGATTATGCTGGGAACTCGTTGGGAAAAGGTGCTGGAGAATGTACGAAGCTTCATTCGGGTGCGTGATGCTTATGCAGCGGACGGGGCAAACAGATGCCGTGTGACTTTCCAACTCACCTTCCTTGAGACGAACGTGAGAGAACTCGCCGATATAGTAAAGCTTGCTGCCGAGTTGGGTGTAGATAGGGTGAAGGGGCACCATCTGTGGGCGCACTTTGAGGCGATCAAGCCCCTGTCTATGCGGCGCAACGCGGAAGCCATCTTGAAATGGAATGAGGCGGTACAGGCAGCGTACGAAGCTGTTGAGCGGCATCGGCTTTCTGATGGCAAGAAGGTCCTGCTTGAGAATATCTTTCCCCTGGAGCCAGGAGCAGAGGTTGATATCGCCCCTGGGGCAGTCTGCCCCTTCTTGGGCAAGGAGGCCTGGGTGAGTGCACAGGGACGGTTTGATCCCTGTTGTGCACCAGATGCGCTACGGCGTACGCTAGGTGAGTTCGGAAATCTGACAGAGGAAAGCCTGGACGAAATCTGGCAGGGCCCGGCCTATCAGATGTTGCTAGCCACCTACCGTGACCATCAGCTATGTCGAGGTTGCAATATGCGCCGCCGGGAGCAGGCATGAGTTATCATTGGGGGGATTTGACGATTGCGCCCGATCAGACTCATCATCTGAAAGACGGACAACCTGCCTACAAAGCCCGCTTCAAGCAGGTGCTCAAGTTCCATTCGCCTGGCCTGGCACCAGTACGAGATGTATCAGGAGCCTACCATATTCGGTCTACCGGACGGGCAGCCTACAAAGAGCGTTATACCCGAGCGTTCGGTTTCTATGAGGAGCGTGCAGCAGTTCAGGCTGATAACAGCTGGTTTCACATACTTGCTGATGGTAGGCTGCTGTACAGTGAACGGTATAGTTGGTGCGGAAACTTCCAGGAAGGGCGCTGTGCTGTCCGCCGTTCTGATGGCGTCTACTTCCACCTCCGGTCAGATGGGATAGTTGCCTATCCAGACTGCTATCGATACGTAGGTGATTATCGCGATGGGATTGCTGTCGTGCAGCAGGAGAGTGGGCTGCACACACATCTCAATTTGGAAGGCCATCAATTACACGGAAGATGGTTCCTGGACCTCGATGTATTCCACAAAAGGTATGCACGCGCTCGCGATGATGGTGGTTGGCACCATGTAGACATGCGAGGCCAATCTATCTATGATCGTCGATTCGCTGCCGTTGAACCATTCTACAATGGTCAGGTTCGCGTTGAGGATTTCGACGGTTCGCTACTCGTGATAAACGAGGTCGGGGAAACCATAGTGAGACTTCGTGAAGGGTGTCCGACACTCCTTCTGTAGGTCAGATAGGAGCGTGAACGCGGAACATAGCACTCCCCCTGATTTTTTGATACAATGTACCTGTACTTCCGGGTGCCGCTCCACAACTGGCTAAGGTGGTCATCTACCACACAGGCATAGAGCTATAGCACCCCTGACTCTTATTGTTATTTAAAGGAGACCCAACCTTGCAGACTTTTACGAACCGAAGCGAAATTCCTATAGAATATACCTGGAACCTTGAAAGTATTTTCCCAGGCAATGAGGACTGGGAGCGTGATTTCCGTGCGCTCCAGGGTCGCCTGCCTGAACTTGAGGCCCTGAAGGGAACGCTTGCCCAGAGCGGGCAGGCGCTTCTGGCAGTGTTGCAGAAGCGTGATGAACTGTTCAAAGAAATCGAGCGCCTCTATGTCTATGCCTCCATGCGCAGGGATGAAGATACTACCAACAGTACCTACCAGGGCATGGCCGATCGGGCCATGCAGCTGTACGTCCATGCCTCTACTGCTGCCTCGTACATCGAGCCGGAGATTCTCGCGCTGCCACAGGAGACGCTCGATCAATTTGTGCAGGAAACCCCTGAGCTGCAACTCTATGGACAGCAGTTGCGCGACTTGAATCGCAAGCGCGGACATGTGCGCTCCGCCGAAGTAGAGGCCGTACTTGCCGCCGCGGGTGAGGTTGCTGACGCTCCCGGTACCGTTTTCACGATGATAGACAACGCAGACCTGAAGCTTCCGACCATCAAAGATCAGACAGGCGAAGAGGTTCCTCTGACAAAGGGGAACTACCTGGTCTTCATCCGCAGCACTGATCGGCGGGTGCGAAAAGAAGCATTTGAGGGAATGCATGGGACGTTCCTCAAACAGCGAAATACCATTGCTACTACGCTTGCTTCACAGGTAAAGGCCGATATCTTCTATGCCAAACAGCGTAGCTTTGCGACGTGCCGGGAGCTTGCACTCTCTCGCTACAACATCCCGGTCAGTGTGTATGACAACCTGGTTGAGACGGTGAATGAGCATATTCCCTTGCTCAATCGTTACCTGAAACTGCGTAAACGCATGCTCCAGCTCGACGAACTGCATATGTACGATCTGTACGTGCCTATCGTTGAGGAGGTGGAGCAGAAGATAAGCTACGAGCAGGCATGTGATACGGTAGCGACTGCCCTGGCTCCATTAGGTGAGACCTATGTCAGTAACCTCAAGCGGGCTTTTACGGAGCGCTGGATTGATGTGTATGAGACACCAGGGAAGCGTGGCGGTGCGTATAGTGGTGGTGCCTATACGACCTATCCCTTTGTCCTGCTGAATTTCCAGCACAACCGGGATAGCATGTATACGCTGGCGCACGAACTGGGTCACTCCATGCACTCGTTCCTCACCCGCAGCTACCAGCCCTATCAGTATGGTGACTATACGATTTTCGTGGCCGAGGTTGCCTCAACACTCAACGAGGGTTTGCTGACCGAGTACCTGCTCAAGACAACCTCTGACCGCGCTGTGCAGCTGGCAATTCTCAACCAGTCGCTGGAAGACTTCCGGGGGACCCTCTTCCGCCAGACAATGTTTGCAGAGTTTGAGCAGCAGATACACAGCCATGCAGAACAGGGTGAGCCATTGACTGCTGATACACTCAGTGCCATGTACCGTGCTCTCAACGAGAAGTATTACGGAGCCGAGGTGGTAGTTGATGACCTGATCAATATCGAATGGGCGCGTATTCCGCACTTCTATAGCAGCTTTTACGTTTACCAGTATGCGACCGGCATTTCTGCCGCGTCAGCCCTGGTGCAGCAGATCCTGCACCAGGGGAAACCTGCGGTCGAGCGCTACCTGAAGTTCCTGAGCTCTGGTTCGTCTGATTACAGCATCGAACTGCTGAAGAGGGCGGGAGTAGATATGACCTCGCCGGAGCCAGTACGACAGGCATTGCAACTGTTCGAGTCGCACCTGTCGCAGATGGAAAGGTTGATCGGGTAGAGGAAGCAACTCGCCCTATGGGAACTATCACGATCTCAAAAACGACGGCACGGCGCCTTGTGCTTGGGCGGCAAGGACTCTGGCCGGGACGACGTTGGGCCGGGCAGGATGGCACTGCCGAGGCACTACGCGCTATCGAAGCCGTGCAGATGGACCCCCTGAATGTCGTTGCCCGTGGTCACGATATTGTCCTGTGGAGCCGTGTGATTGAGTATCGTCCAGACTACCTTGATCATGTGCTCTACGATAAGCGCCAATTCTTTGACTACGGTGGTGCCCTCTTCATCTACCCGATGAGCGAACTCCCCTTCTGGCGTCTGCCTGTGCGCCGTCGAGAGCAGGAGGCGCGTTGGGCAGCCTTTGCAGCAACGCACCAAACGCTCCTGGACGATGTGCGTGTCCAGTTGCGGATACGTGGCCCACTCGGCAACCGTGATTTTACAGGAAACGAGCGCGTCAGTAATTACCGTGGACGCAAAGATACTGCTCTTGCCCTCTACTACCTCTGGCTGACAGGCGAAGTGATGATTCACCACAGGCAAGGCTTCGAGCGCGTATACGACCTTCGCGACCGTGTTGCGCCACCAGCATTGGATTATGCCGCGCCTGACGAGGAGGCGGAACACTTCTTCGCCCGCAAAAGCGTGGCGTTTAAGGGGCTGATGCGGGAGCGAGGATGGGCAAATGGATTTTCAAGTTTTATCGAGCGGCGTGTAGACCGCACTGAGGCCAATCAATGGCTCCATACAATGGTGCAGGACGGAGAGCTTGCACCAGTACAGGTTGCAGGCTCAAAGGAACGCTGGTTGGTTCTGAGCGCCGATGTCCCGCTATTGTCCGATCTGGAAGCCGGGCGTATTCCTGAGACGTGGCGACCACTGGCGACTACAACGGATGAGGAAGTTGTCTTTCTCGCGCCGCTCGATATCGTCAGCACCCGTGGTCGAGCAGACTGGTTGTTTGATTTTGAGTATCTCTGGGAAGTATATAAACCGGCGGAGAAGCGACGTTGGGGCTATTATACCCTCCCGGTCCTGTATGGAGATCGACTCGTCGCGCGGTTTGATCCGAAGCTTGACCGTGCGACCTCCACATTGATGATCAATGGTTTCTGGCTTGAAGATCATGCTCCGGTAGAGGCACCCGAATTTGCCTCAGCCCTGGCACGCGGCCTTGTTCGGTTCGCTGAGTTTCTGGGCGCACGTCGATTGAACATCACGATCCGGGAACCAGCCACATTACGCAAGCAGGTGCAAGAGTACATTGGGGCCGCGCTCGAACTGGCTGGCACCGCATAATTGGGTTCCCGTCATGGTGATCGTCTCTCTTCCTCACCCAGGCGCGGGAGCACCTGAGTAGTCTGTTTCTCCTCCCATTGGTGCGGTCGCAGCCACAGTGAGACATGCATCGGCTGCATCGTCTCTTCCACCACCGTGATCAAGTGTTCGCTCAACTGGCTCAAGTCTACTTCATTGTGCAGGGTTGCCGCAAAAGTCTCCAGGGTCTTGGCCGCATCATACTTACGGCGGTAGAACCGACGGTCAATCATTGCCTGGATGCGTTTGCGGAGCGGCTGAAACAACCCGGCAATTGCCAGGGTTGAGGCGACAAGAACCAGTGGAGACTGCAAGACTTGTCCTGTTAACCCACGCACGAGGGATTGGAGAGCGAGAACGAGGCCAAAGTAGACCAGGGCCAACACAGCTGTCAGTGTAGCATAGACCAGGGTGCGCTTGATAATGACGTCAATCTCCCACAGCCGGTAGCGCAGAATGGCAAAGCCAAAGGAGAGGGGAATGAGGATCGGGACAGCATTCCCAATCGGGGCGAGAATCAAGTCAGCCAGGGACCCGCTTGGCAAGGGTGATGAGAAGAAGGCATACCAGACGGTAATGCCTAACTCGGTCAGGTAGGTCCCGGTCACGCCGAAGACGATCCACTTGGTCTGCTGCCGCTCAACTGCATTGGAGACCGAGTGGTAGCGGTAGAGTTGGGAGGTGACGAAGATACCCAGAAAGCCGTACCAGACCAGAATATACGGAATACCGAAGTCATCAGGCAAGAGGTACCAGCTCCCCACGATCTGCCAGCCAAGAAACAGTATCGCACACCAGCCGATCCAGCGTGGCACCAACCGCCCGGTGGGGAAGAGGGAGAAGACCAGGAACAGCAGGACGAAGGCAAGGACGCCCTCGATCTTGGCTGGCACCTGCCAGACGGAGGGGGTCGTATCCAACGGGCTGATCGTGCTATTGGCACCTTGGGTGACCAGCAGAAAGGCGACCAGCAAGGCCATCCAATCGTTGGATTTGCGCCAGAAGATCAGGAGAGCGACGGCGAACCAGATCAAGGCGACAACGATCCCCAAGGCGAGTAAGAAGGCAGCATAGCCCACGGGGTACGCGGTCTGCTGACCCGCAAAGTACACCGGCAGGCTCGCAATGAAGACACTGAAAGTGAGCAGGCTCAGGAGCACCCACGCGAGGCGGAGAAGCGGAAGCCAGGGCCCCTGCAAGCGCGTATTGGGAGCACGGGGCAAGGTCGCAGTCATGTCTGCCTGGGTCGATCGAGACGGAAGGTTCATCGGGGTACTCCTTTTGTTCCTCTTCAAGCATTGGGTCGATGCTCACCGCCGAGCACGAACGTGACCACGAGGGCTGGCTACTCGCCGTATTTCTCGTCGCAACTCTGCAGGAATGGGACAAGGTGGGAACACACTGCTTCCAACTTCTCGATATGAGGCGAATGACCACAATCCGGTAACTCGACTTCACGAAACTCTCCGCCATTGGCCTGGTAGTTGTTCAGTACCGTGCGTACCTGTGTCTTCATGGGTTGTGGCGGGAAGACCTCTGCTCCTGGCCAACCAGGAACGGCACCTATCTGCCCCAGGAAACCCAGGTCGAAAAATGACGTGTCGGAGACAATCTGGTCATCGGCACCATGTATCCACAGAACTGGTGGCTTAGAGCTAACCTTGGCAAAATCGCCCTGGTTCAGATACCTGGGTGAGAGGGCGTTGTTCACTCCCTGTGTTCCGGGTGCGATCCCCGGCCAGTTGGGAGAGGCGACCTGGTCGCCTGGATAGTTGGCCACTCCAATTCGCGTCGAGAGCAGCGAGGTCAGATAGATTTCCTCGCGGTCGGGAGCGGCGCGGAACGGTGGTTTGAAATAGAAGAAGTTCATCACGGTACGTGGGGATGTCTGTTCCTCCCCGCGATCTCCCTCTGATATGCGCTTCACAAAGTCGGCGTTGGCCGTGCCTGCTCCGCTACCGGCATAGTCTGGCCAGGTTGGTGTTCCCTGGGCATCCTTTGTACCCCCGAAGCCAAAGGGTGAGCCGGGTGACTCCAGGGTGAGTGAACGCAGTGCGCCTGGATGGTCCATGGCATACTGCATCACGATGTTACCACCCATTGACCAGCCAAATAAGTGGAACGAGCTTAAATTGAGCGCTCGTGCGAATGCGTCGAGGTCATCTGAGAAATCGCGCATCCCACGTTGAGCATCCACCGGTGCTGCTTCGCTATCCCCGTAGCCTCGCATATCCGGGGCATAGATTTTGTAGCGGCCTGTCCCGGCTAGTGCCAGCATGAAGTCCTGGAAGAAGAGCGATGAAGAGCAGTTCCCATGTACCAGCACGATGGGAGTATCACCCGTGCCAGCTTCAAGGTATTCTGGTTGTGACTCCCTCTACGGATTATCCCACTGCCGCCCATCGCTCTCGATAAGGGCGTCGGCCTCTTTGGGACCCCAGGTTCCAGCAGCATAAGTAGAGACGGTGCTGGCAGGCATGTTCTTCCAGGCATTGATAATGCTATCGGTAATGCGCCAGGCCATCTCGATCTCATCACGACGGATGAAGAGCGTTGAGTCACCGATCATACAGTCGGCAATCAGGCGCTCATAGGCTTCTGGTGAA
>WNGG01008257.1_pt1 | contig 21931 bp, 21 predicted proteins | sample 5400661 | NCBI WGS metagenome assembly WNGG01 (sample SAMN13153372, study PRJNA577476) | soil metagenome | isolation source: 100 cm soil or saprolite under Garry oak tree replicate 1 | place: USA:California | collected 2016-06-15
CAATGGCGACCATGAGCACTGAAGCGATGATGGTGTCTATCCCGCGCTTGTTCTTGAAAAGTCGCCGAAATGGCAAATCGCTGACCTTCGTGTACTAAACAAGGTGTAGAACTGCTCTGTTGAAGCTTGTATCGTTACTAGTGAACAATCCGCCAAGTTACACTTGCCCGCGACGCTCAGAAACGCCCTGCAGGAATCGCTATCCTGCTCGGCGTTGAACTATTTCACTAAACATTAAAACTTCAGATCATAGGGCATCGGCTTGAGGGCCCGTAGCTCAGCCAGGTTTCACATCAACGGACTGAAAGAGCGGCAGGCTCATAGCCACGGCAAGAGACACCTGACGGTCCCCGGTTCGAATCCGGGCGGGCCCACCAAAAAAATTCAGCGAATCCTTTTTGGCTAGACATGACATAGTACAACTACGGCATTGACGAAGCCCAAGCCGAACCCTCAGCCGAAACTGAGTTACTACTATCTTCTAGAGGATCCGGACGTCAAGCGCTGGTACGATAACGTGGCTCGTGGAAGCTTTGCGACTGCGGCGGTATGGCTGAGGCGCATGGGTTTCATCCACAAGAACTTTCAGAGGACTCCGCAAGATCTGGCAAGGATGAGTTCGAAAGAAGCTGCGAACTTCATGCTTGACGTTGTGAGCAACATGGAGAAGAGTGGGAAGCGGGGCGGTTACATTTCAAGTGTCATGCGGCCGTTGAAGAACTGGTTCACCTGGAATCAGATCCCGATAGTGCAGAAGATCAAGATAAGCGGCAAGGGTGAGCCGTCAACAGTGGCTGAAGAGAGACCTCCAACGCCTGACGAGCTGAGGACCATGCTACATGCGGGCGACTTGAGAGCCAAGACCTCAATCGCAATTATCGCATTTTCCGGAGTGAGGATAGAGGTGTTGGGCGACTTTCTGGGAGATGACGGGCTTAGGAGCAAGGACATCCCGGAGCTTTCGATTCACAACGGCGAGCCTGAATTCAGCACCATACCAGCAACGATTGTCGTGCGGAAGAACCTGTCAAAGATCGGCCGCCAGTTCTTCACGTTCCTCAATAGCGAGGGCTGCGACTATCTGAAACAGTATCTGAAGTGGCGTATGATGAGGGGCGAAAAGCTCACCAAGGAATCGCCGATAATCACGCCCGTCCACGACCGAATCGTAGGCGACCACATTCGGACGACTAACATCAGCGACCTGATTAGAAAGGCAATAAGGGATGCGAGCTACGGCTGGAGGCCCTACGTCCTCAGGCGCTACTTTGATGTCAGGATGATGCTGGCTGAGGCCGACGGCATGATAATCCGAGACTACCGCCAGTTCTGGATGGGCCACACAGGCGATATCGAGGCGACTTACACGGTCAACAAAGGACTGTCAAAGGATGTTGTCGAGAATATGAGAAGCAGCTACGGCAAAGCTGCCGAGAAGTATCTATCAACATCGCGAAGAGAGTCTATCAGCAGAGAGGAGATTCTCAAGACCATGAACGCTCAGTTCCTTCGTATGAGCGGCTACGGCGATGCAGAGATCTCGAAGATAGGAAACTTGGCAGACATGTCTCCGGAGCAGTTGCAGGACCTTGTCAGGAGGAAAATGCTGGAAGCGATAGGAATCGGAACCAACAAGCAGCTAGTGGTGCCATTCGCAGAGCTTCGCAACTACGTCATCCAAGGATTCGAGTTCGTGGCCCAACTCCCTAACAACGAAGCGATAATCAGGCTACCCCAAAACTAAAGGATTTATTCTTTCAAATCATTTTCCATGCATGACAAAATTCCAATTCACGGCAGAACAGCTTGAGAACCTGAAATCATGGAAGAACAATCTGTCGTCAGAAAAAGCGAGGAATTGGGCCACAGAAGAGGAGAAGGCGGAAATTGCGACTTCTGGCATACTTAATGAGAAGAAGTTCATCGAGGGCGATGACCTTTCGCCCGAGAAGCTTGACGAATTATTCGGCGATATGAAATGGTTTTCTGCCAACAGGAATTTGTCCAATCTACTTTACCGCAATAATGAACTTGGTGAGTTCAATCGAGCATTGAGGAATCTGATCCATGGGATCGAACCCTTTCCGCTTAGAGTAGACAATTTCTTCAAGCTCAAAGGAATCGGCATCCAAACGCTCTCTCAATTCTTGGTCGCTGCGGATACAAGAAGGTACGCGATGGTAACCTCACAGACAAAAGAGGCACTGGCGATTAATTCAGAACAAGATCAGGCAGCATTGTCTGACGCTATAGACAGATTCAAGATAGAAAATCAGGACAGTTTTCTCGACCGAACTTTGGACTACTTGCGAGATCACGTCATTTTTCAATCGGTCAAGGACTTCTTGAACTTGGAAAAGTACACCCAAGTAAACAATCTTCTTTGGTTTGGGTTTGCCAAAGAAGAAGAGGGACCCGAAGAAGTCATAAAGTCCTACGGTTCCATATCCATCGAGAATGATCTGCGGGACTTCCTTGCGGACAACGTCTCCTTGATTGAGAAAGGACTTGTTTTGATTAAGAAGGAGTTTGATACAGGGGAAGTAGGAAGAATTGATCTCCTGTGCAAAGACAAGAGGAATGCTCATGTCGTGGTAGAACTCAAGAAAGGAAGAAAAAGTGATGAGGTAGTCGGACAGACACTTCGATATTTAGGATGGGTTAAGAAGAAATTTGGTTCGAAGGTCAGAGGCATAATAATAGTCAACGAGCCTGACGAGAGACTGGAATATGCGTTGGGTCCGTTAGATAATCTTGTAGAGCTCAAGTTCTACAAAGTGAATTTTGAGATAAGGAACAAATTCGCGCAATAGCTTTAGAAAGCATAAACTGATCCCTACTGTTTCAACTCCTGATGGAGGAGCCTGACAAAAATCTCTACCTTTGCTAGAGCAACCACCCTCGGCAGCTGGTCGGGTTCGGACAAGATGAGAGTCTGAAGTATGCTGTTCTTGGGAAGCGATTTTCTTGCCAAGGCCTTTAGTTCAACTAGGCTGACAGAATCTGTTTCACGCCGTTTCTGAAGGATGACCAAACTGAAAGCCACTGGCTAACTTTGTCCTAGCACACCCGACCTCTCAAGCTGCCTCAAAGTGTCCTCATGCAGTTCCCGTTTGCGGTCTCGAAGCTCTCTTCTGGAGAACCACCTCGCTTCTCCAGCGTCAGAGCCCGCACTCACCTTTCCTGTTTCGCTCTCGATTACGAAGTTGACGCATACCACATGGAGTCTCGTCCCAGAGCCCTGACGTACGATTCGGTCCAAAACAAATGGGTCCGCCGACACCCTTACGTCAAGACCGGTCTCCTCCCAAATTTCCCGAGCGACTCCCTCGGCGAGACTTTCCCCTACCTCAAGCCTTCCCGCTGGGCAAATCCACTTGCCATACCAGAAACCTCCTCGCTTTACTTCGGAATGCTTGACCAGCAGAACTCTGCCTGCCCGGTCGAGGACGATACCTGCCACCGCGACCGTAATCTTTTGTTCGTACTCTGTGCCCAGTATCACTTGAGTCTCCCAGCCGAAGGCATCATCGATTTCAGTTGAGAAACAGCTTGATCGGGAGTTACCACCGGAACCTCGATGGCTGCGGCTTTGAGCTTGCTTGCGACGGAACTAATGACTTCATGCGGAGAAACTACAAGCACGCCTAGACCCTCATCTCTATTCTTCTTCACATTGTCAACGATTTCGCTCTTTCCGAGTTCCACCTCTACCGCTATTCCATTCACGAGAATGTCGGCACGCTTGCCTCCGCCGACATCGTATTCGACCGAAACCTTCCAGCCTTCCTTCTCAAACTGTTCAACCAGCCATTGCACGATGTAGCGGTGTTGCAGTCCACCCCTGGAACGTACATCGTCAACGACCTTTCCAAAACTCCGGGCGACATGAACTCCTTTGTCTGTCAGCACAAGCGTCTCCGGGCTTCGACCCTTCCCTGAGAACCTTGGAAGTCGGGAAGGCGTAACCAGCCCTTTCTCTACAAGAGCATTCTTCGATCTGTTCGCTTGGTAGTCGCTGATTCCGAGTCTTGAATACACCTCGCTGATGGTAAGAATTCTGCCTCCAGCAACAGTTTCCAGCATGCTTCTTTCGACCTCGCCGAGCTCATCTATATCGGAGCGTAGAGGAATCAGAACCTGTTCGGAAGGCGCAGAAGAAGGCAGAACCTGGCTAGGATTATCAGCAGGAATTGTTTTTTGTGCCGGAATGGTTTGTTCTGGCTCAATTTCCTCCATTTCCACCTTGACGAAGAAGGGTCTCGGGTCGTCGCTCAGCTTGACAAGCGCCTCTCCGACCGAAAGATTCCGTACCCTGGAAAGCTCCTGCTCGTTCAGACCATAGGCGGACTTGAAGAAGTTCAGATACTTGGGATGTTGAGTGCGGAAGATTACTGTGGTCCCAGCGTTAGCCAGTATGGATTCTGCCAGGTCTGCAGTGGCGTCTTGGCTTGAGACGAGCAACGCGTACCCGAATTTACGGCCCTCTTTCACGATAGCAACGGGTAAGCCTGCCTCGCTGCGGCAAAGCTTCCACGCCTCGTCAATCGCAATGATCAGCCTAACCCGGCTTTGCGTGCCATTCACCCTCATCGCCGAGTCTATGTACTGAAGGACCGTCCAAGCAATCATATCCTTGAGAGATGAACTCGTAACCTTGGAAAGATCGATGCATGTGAAGCCTTGAGTTAGAGCATTGATGGAAACTGTCGATTTTCCAAATATGCCGAAGGAACCTGAGGCTACTGCTTGAAGCCGGTCAACGAGGCTTAGAACTGTTACCTGCTTCATCGGCTTCAGATGGTCTAGGTCCTGCTCCATCAGACGAATGATGTCCTGGATTGTGGGAGGCTCACCCTTCCAGGTTTCTCTGTCGGTGGGCTTGAACCCCTTCTCTTTGTACGCGCTGGTCACGTAGAAGGTGAATGCGTTCCTCTGGTTGATCGTCTTGAAGTCACAGTTGTGATCGAAGGAGTCAACTACTTGGCGGATTCTATCTGCAAGAGTTGCGAAACCCAGCTCGAACGGATTGATAGTATCCTTGGAAAAATCTACGACCGTTCCGTTTCTGGACATCACCCAATCTTTGTATTCGCCCGCATAATCGACAATCATCACTGGGATTTGCTCCAAGTCATGGCAACGTGTCAGGAAAGTCTTGATGAAGGTCGACTTTCCGGCCCCGCTAGCTCCCACGGTGCACCCGTGGGGATTGCTGTACGAGTTGAGGTCCAAGCAGACGGGCATTCCCCCGTAGGTTCTTCCAACGTAGACCCCGTTCAGTATCTTCTCGACGGGAGGTAGTTTCGGCCGGGTCAGAGGGATGAGGTATGCAATATCGAACGTCAGGACCCGGAACGTCTTGGAAGGAATGACTATGCTGGAAGCACGAAAAAATTCGGTGACGGTCCTGTACATGTCATAGCCTCTGAGTCTCTCTGCCTTGATTCCCAGCGTCGACTCGAGGGCGGAGATCAGCGTCTTTGCATTGGTCTCCAACTCTGACAGTAGTTGGTTTTCGTTGTTCCCGTCTACCATAACGTGTGCGAGGAAGCCGATGTCCTTGGCTCGCTCTCCTTTGGCCATCCGGTCATAGATTCTCTGTAGCCTCTGTATTCGCGCCTGCCTCGCCGGGTTGACCAACGCTCCTTCGCCGGTAGCGACGAGCTTCTGGTCCTCAATCTGCTTGCCCACCGACTTCAGAAAAGCTTCGGACGAGATTGGAATTATTCTGGGGATAATCTCGAAGATGAACCCCAGAGTTCCCAGAAGCCGCACAAAGTTGCCAATGAGAAGCGAACGGCGATTCTGATCAAGGTCATCAATTAGGAAGGGGATGTCCCTGATGCGGATGTAGGCGTGGACGACCAGTCTTCCGTTCTCATCCTGGACACAAACGTGGTCTTCCTTGATCTTGAGGTTCCTAATCCCAAGCAGTCCTGGAATTTGCGATGTTTCAACGGTCTGGTTCTTGACGTAGACGTGGAATCCGAGCCTTCTTCTCTCGAGGAAAACAATTGAGGTTGACCCGACACAGGCACCTGTGACGCTAAGAATAATGGCGATGTAGCCATTGACGGCAGAACTCATCCGAACCTGTCCCAGCACGATTCCGATTGTCGCTGCCGTAACAGCCAAGAACAAAATCTTCATCGATACCATTCTAAGTTCCACCTCCGTAACGTTTCTCCACTAAGACAACCGAAAGGAGCGCCACGAGCAGAACTGGAATCGATATCTCGACAAGCAGGAGCGCATCAGAGTCATCACCGGCCGACACGAGGGACAGCGCACTTAGAAGCAGAGAGATCAAGCACGCGGCCGCAAACCTGGCGTGGAGAAACTTCAATCCGCCAACTCCCCTGCGAGCTGCTTTGAGGGTCCGAGGAAGAAGGACGATGTTGGTATGAGAGAAGACCCGCCGCCAATCAGATTTACAGCGCTTCGGACGACAAGGGATAATGCAAACAGATAGGCGACTGGAAATACGATCAGCGAGATTATGACCGCCGCCATCAATGTGGCCATCGTCTGAGGAAGAGATGCGATGATGGTTGGAATGGCCAAGGGGTTTGTCTGGATCTGTGACGCTAAGTTTTCCAGGCCACGAAAAGACCCTTCGTATCCTATGAACGCCTGGAACTGAAGAGCGAGATTCGGAAGGATGGGAAGTGCCACTGCAACGACGATTGAGGAGGCCATGAGGTAGGCTCCCAACCGTCTGCCCAGGCGGAAGGGGAGGGCGTAGAAACACACACCGATTACGTACGACCACAACCACAGCTTTGGGAAGAGGGAAATCACAAGCGCGATCATTGCCCACAGGATAATGGCGGAGGTCGTCCAGAAAATTGCTGGCCCGAACATTCTCGACAACACTTCTGCAACCGGTGAGAGAACTACTGTGGAGCTAACTACTGCAACAATCAGTGTCAGGGTTGTGTCAACCAGTGCAAGCTGAGAAGTGATGATCCCAAACGAGGCTGCGGACGAGGAAAAAGGACCGGGAAACGATTGATTCAGAAGAGATGAGAGCCACGTCATGAGTAATTGAACCGCGGAAAGTGACGATATTGCAAAGAGGCTGATGCTGGCGTCCCACGTGAGCATGGGTCCATAGGCGCGCCACTCCGCTCGCGGTACGGGCAAAGTCCGGAAGACCGCTCCGAGCGAATAAGTGAAAGCGGAAAGCGCGTACACAAGAGCGACTAACACCGCGATCTCTGTCATCCATCTCACGCCGCCGAAGAAAGAAGCACGGCAACCCACGCGATCAGAGATGTAATCGTGGAGTAGACAGCGATCTGGATCAGAGCGTGGACGGCCTGAATTTCCAAGCTCTGACCATATTCTTTGATGGACTTGATGGGAATCGGAGCTCCCTTGAGAACCGAGGCGATTCCCCAGGACAAAGCCGCCACTGCAACCGCGAGCAGAGAGACTTCAGTTGCCAGCACAGCGATGGCTCTAATCAGGATGTCGAGTGGCATTTTCTAACTCCCTTTCAGCGTCAAGCTCCACGTGTATGTGCCAGCAGGCGTTATCGTCGAAATCGTGACCACGTATTCCGTAGCCAGAACGGCCCCGGGGGCGAGGCTGTACCCGCCTACGTCATGCCATGTTTGCCCATCATTCCAAGACCAGCTGTCGCTCACATATCCAGTCACAGAGTTAGCATCGAGGTCCGAAGTCCACGACAGAGTCACTGTGCTGCCTCCTTCGTTACGGATCCAGTAGTTCATCGAAGTGTGAATACCTGGCTGGAACACGCCCCAGTCAACAGAACTCGTGGCAGGCTGGCTCAGTGCCGCGTCAAGGTAGACTCCAAGGGTGGCCGTAACTACTCGAATCTTGTTTGACGTCGTCCAATTGGAAGACATGGCGTATACCGCTGTACCGACAGAAACTGCAACGGCGAAAACCAGAATCAGAACCTGAAGGGTATCAGTGCTCAGCTTTGATTTGCGCAATTTTTCCCGGCCAGAAAGAGTGATGTCGGGACCAGAAAAGTTTCCGACCAAAAACGTGTTGGATTTAAGAAGATATCATTCCAATCAGAAATTGAGTTGCAACACAACTTTATCGTTGGAGCGCATCGTGATTGAGTGACAGAGATACCGAGAATATTGGTGATGTACGGATATCACCCGAAAGAGCAATTTGCGATAGACGTAGGAACCTACCTACAGCATCAGAGTTTGGATGAAAACGTCGTGGTGAAGAAGTATTCCTGTAAACCAGACCACCCGGCTTGGAACCCTCGCTATGGTCGACCTGCTAGATTCCCTAACCGGTGGAGATTTGTGAGAGAGCAAGGAAAGACAGACTATGTTGTCGACATCCACAGCGGAGACGGTCGGGCTGATCCGGATTGGAGGGCGGCCGGATTAATACAGGCAGACACATACGACAGTTTCGATCCAGTCTTCCAGAAGAGAATTAACAAGTTCGCGGAATCAAGCCTTTTTCCCACGTTCCGCACAGTCCACTACGTTCCGCGCAATCACTTGATGCCAAAGGGTATTGTGGATATAGAGCTGGAATTCCTGCCACCTAATATCAGCCTACGAAGAGCACGTCAATACGGCTTTGGCCTGATACGGGCTCTGTGTTGATTTAGCAATTTCTTATGTTGGTCGTGTCGGAGGAAATAGCTGAATCAGGAGATCCGCTAACTCCTTGAGTTCATCACGAAGCTTCTTCTCTGCATCGGTCTTGAGACTGAACACATGCCCCTTCATCAGCGATCCTTTGGTCCCGCGACGATTATCCAGGGCCTTGAGCCTGTCCAATCTCTCAATAAAGGCACGAGCGGCACCCATTTTGAAAGGACACAAGACCACGTTTACCGCTTCGCCCCGTGTAAGAACCGGCTTGGCATTTCCATCTCTCGAACGAATACCATCGAAGGCCAGAAGAAGATGGCATGCCATCCTCGCCCGCTTGGTTGTCTTCAGGATTTCCTCGGACATTGTTTCTCGGGAATAGCTATTGTCAGATCTGTCCCGCTTCCGGTCACATCACGTGAAATGACCGGTCAAAACGAGAGCAATTCGCCTCACCCACATTGGTAATACGGTATTGCGGTCAGAAACCGTTATCTGACCGTTTTTAGCATCCATCTTGAATTTCCGTGGATTTCGAGTATCTGGGAACGCGCTCCATCGTAAGGACAGGTGGTTCGTTTAGACTCGTAATTCCTCCGACCATCGTTGTCGACTTCTGGAAGAAACCGACGGTCCCCAAAGAGAACGTCACCGAGATCCTTTGGCTGAAGGAGGGCTTCCCGGTCTCTTTCATCAAGTCACAAGAGAGAATTTCGATTGAACCAACAGACATTCTGTTATCCAGAAAAGAGTATCCCAAAGAGATAATCGACAAGGCGAGTCAAGACCTAACCGAATTCCGGGTAAGTGAGGAGGCTAATGAGAACAGGAACATGCAGGACGCGTACCTCAAGGGCCAAATGACGGATGGCGCTTACCATAAGAAACGCCAGGCGATTGAGAACCAAGTGTACGATATGTTGGTGAAGCACAAGCACGCTTTGGCCGGCCATCGCGAAATAGGCTTGCTTGACATTTCTAGCCCCAGGCAGGTCATGGACTTATTCAGAATTCGAGAAAAGTCCGACAGGGAAGGATATCTTTCCGACCTGCTGGCAGAGGTCAAAGGTGTCACCAAGAACGTGCAACGTTGCAAGGAAGCCCTGTCACATCTCGAAGAGGGCGCGAAATCGGGAAGAGTGTCGAAAGACGATTACTCACAACTGAGGTCGATGTATGAGGACGACCTTTCCCGGCTGGAGGCCTTTCGGGTGGAAGCAGCAGGCGTCCTCTCGCCATAGTTCCTCATGCGGCTCTCAAAATTCTCCCAAAGCTTCCTAATCACGCTCGCATTTATTGCAATTCTCCCCTACTTGCTGATCACTGGCCTTCTGTTAGAAGGAGAAGACATTCTTTATCCTGAGCTCCTGTATCACGCTTTTTACGTAATACTGCTCGGCATTCTAGCGTTCGCTGCCATTCTGTTGTGGATTGAACCCAAAATCTCGTTCTACTTGGTCAAGAGACAACTTTCCGGGAACAAGGTTGACCTTAGCCTGATTGTCAGTGACTGCGAATCGCTTCTCGAGGATTTTGGTCTCTCAACTAAGCCAGAAGTGTTTCTTGTGAATGAGAAACGGCCACCCTTCTCGTATGGAGTCAACCGTGGCAGAAGCATCATCATCTTTCCGACCGGGCTTCTAGCATTGGGAGACGCAGAAAGGAAGTCCATAATTGCCCACGAGCTATGGCACATAAAGACAGACGGTGAGGCGCTCTACTTCGACGACAAGAGGAATGTAACCGCTCTCATCCTTTGCTTGATAGTCGTGGGTTCCATCTGGGCCATAATTTTTGAGCACGACTACCTTGGATGGTGGACTGCAAAGCTATGTCTGAGCACTCTATATCCCTGCTCAAGCGCTATCAGTCTCTATCCACCAACCCTGCTCCTTCTAGTTATCCTAGCATTGGCTTACCCGCTCATCTTTGTGCTGCTATCGCCTGCAATTCTGATAGTAATGGGGTATCCGAGGTTCATCCGTCGTGACTACAGAGAATATTTGGCGGACTCAGTTTCGGGAATCATCACCCAAAAGCCCCTCTCCATGGCCCGGGCACTTTCGAACTCCATCGCATTGATCGGGTTTCCTAACAGAAAAGAAATCTCCGAAATCGGACTGTTCAGTGCCACCAAGAAACCAAAACGCATTGCGCGAAACTGGCGGGATTCATTCAATGCCAGATTCATGTGGAGGTCCTTTGCTGACCCATCTTACAGAATTTCACATCTATACTTACTCGAAAAGATGATGGTTGCACAAGTTGCTTTGCGATGGAAGAAAGACCCCCTCGGAACCTTCGCGAGGTTGTCACTCAATCTTTCCTTCCACATGTCTAGGGTGCTCTTTGGGACAGTTTTCTCAGGTGTCAACAAAAGGCTGCGGTGGAAAACGATCCAATACATGTCGAAGAATTCACAGTCTTTCAACATTGTCGCGTGTTCGAGCACATCAGGTGCATCGAATCTCGACACGTATCTGGTGTTCTTTCAGTTGGTCATCGAAGGGTGGATTGAGGTTACTGAGCCTCCTTTCGAGCCGGAAAAAATTATGACTGAAATTATGAGACTCCCTTCTTTGTCTGATCTTGAAGTCAATCCCACCAAGCTCTAACATATCCAAGATGGTCGACATCGAGTTCGTCCGGACTCGTCTCTCCTAGAGTTTGTTTGATCGCTCGATACATCCTTGCTCTCTCCTCTTCCGCGTATTTTCTCGGAGAATGTTCCTCTTTCCTGACATAGTTGCTGGCTTGGTTCTCCCAGTACGGTGGCTGAACGTAGAGGACGGGTGAGCCTTCTCTTCCGAACTTCGCCTCCATGACGTAGCCCTGGTTGTGAAGGGAACGTACCGCATCAGCCACCAGTTTTCCATGCACCTCTATCTTTGTATCCAACAATCTTGCAGGGAGGCAGAAGTCTTCCCCGTATACTAGTTTGACCAAGAATTCGGTGACTGTCTTCGATTCGCTGGCCTCAAGGAGCTTCTCTGTTATCCTCTTCAGCCTGTCAGAATACTCGTTCCGGGAAGATTCATTCTCGAAGAGGATCGGTATGTTATCGTAGATGATTTCACCCACTTGCATCCTCATTTGACCTTGTTCTCACACGGAACTCGATGAGGCCCAAGCTACCCGTCGCATAGACCTCTAGCTCCTTGTTATCAGAGACAAACACCTCTCCCCTGAACCCGATTGATACAGTACCTCGGACAGGATTTCTTTTCTCGAACTCTTTGCGAACTATGATAGACATTTCGGAGAAACTGTACGCCGGGACGCGAAGCGTGTCGCCGTCACCAACGTGCAGTTCGCCCTGCTCCGTGTCTGAGGAAATCACATACCTAATGTATCCAGAATCCTTGCCCAGTTCCTTTTCTATCGCACTTGCTATCCTGCCTTGATAATCCATACAGCTATTGTTCGTTCAGGAAAGCAAGTTCGTTACCGAAGCGAGAAGCTGCCATCACTGCCGAAGAAATAAGAAGTTTCGAAACATAAATTCATTGAATGGGAGCCTTCGGAAAACACTACGAGCAACTAGCTTGTCCATTTTGTGAAAGAGGAATCATCAACTGTATCTTCATACCGGGAGCGGTAAGCATGAAGAGAGCGGTGACTGCATCCTTACCGGGTAAGGGAACGTTCCACAAATCGCGTGACGTATGGATTGTTCAGTCGGGCTGTAATTCTTGTGGAAAGAAAAAGGAAGAAGTTGAGACGGAATTGAGGAAGAATAGGGTTATTTGATCTATCGACTAGACAGTCAAATTGATTTTGTAACAAGCACTTCCTGACCTAGCATATCGATTATCTTGACCGCGATTGTCGTATTGTTATTTGGAATCTCGATCTCATATGTCCCTTTCACAAGGTCACTTTTCGAGTTTGGGACGTCTGAAAACACAATTCTGAAGACCTTGCCATCATAATTGTTGTCGATCAATACAACATCAATCATGCTCCTGAAATCAGAGATCTTCACCTTCACCAATTTTTCTGGATCGTTTACCCTCTCTACGATTGACGGTGAAATGAAGTCTTTCAGTTCAATCGTTGCCTTGTTTTGGTGGCGTTTCACTTCGACTCTTGCCTCAGGCGGTCGAAATACGAGGAATCTGCCGTACTTGCTATCTGTCCTAAGCTCGATTAGTTCAAATTTGTTTACTGGATGTTTCTTGTTGTAGTCTTCCAACCACTGAGTCACAGCCAATTCCTTACCTAGGCAAACCACAGTAATGTTTCTGTTCTCATCCGGCCTCTTTCCTAGCTCATCCTGTATGAGCTGCAAATCAAGCAGAGTTAGCGGATGATTGAAATCAATAATCTTGACAAGAGTATTACCTAGAGTTCCATCGAAGAACCGGTCCGTTCGCGTGCGTAGGATACCAATATGCTCGACGGCAAGTTCTTTTGCTTCTGCTCCAAGTAATTGCAAGTCATATTCGTTCACTTTGTATACTCCAAAGTCACAGTACCGATTAGACTCGGTTCCCTTCTTGGAAAGTTGTTCTTTGATAATCTCTTGAAGTCGCTTACTGGTCGTTTGTACAGCGCCTTTATTGACGTCTACTACAATCCATCTTCGCCTCAATTTTTGGGACACAGCCGCAGCCGTTCCGGAACCTACGAAACCATCAAGAACTAAGTCGTCTTCGTTCGTACAAATCTCGATAATTCTTGATAGGAGTTTCTCGGATTTCTCGGTAGGGTAATCCTCTCTGAAGGAGTACGCTAAAACGTCAGCCCATAGGTTATTGACCATCGCTCCTCTATTGCTAGTGACGAGGTACTCAGGTTTTCTTGAAGTTGGATTTTGTCTAAGAGTACCACCCCTAATTGCCTGCAGGGCCCTCTCTTTTGTCCACCTCCACACGTTACCAGGCGGTGGATATTTCCCAAATAACTCATAGTAAAGATTGGGCCTCCCTCCTGACCAATTCGGAGCGTCAAAACCGTGCCAGTTTTCCTCACCGTCGTCTTGCTTAGTCTCTCGGTCTACAGGAGGAAGAAACTTCGAGGCTGGGCTCTTGCTATACATTAAGAGGGTGTCATATGCATTGTTCATCGATTTTATGAATTCACCCTCCACGAAATTCTTCTGCACTCTCTTGACTACAATTTCGTTTCTGAAATTCTCGGGCCCGAATACTTCATCCATAATCAGCTTGAGATAATGTCCCCTATGGTAATCACAATGCAAAAAGATGAATCCACTGGGAGCCATGAGCTCCTTCAGCAGGAGCAGTCTCTCGTACATGAATTGCAAATAATTGTCGTTTGCCCAGATGTCCGTGTACTGTATTTGTTCGCCTAGAGTGTACCCTTCTCCCTCTACTTTGACTCTTTCCTTCGTTCCCCTTAGTTCCACTTTCCTGATGTAATTTGCGTTTGAATCAAAAGGCGGGTCGATGTAAACGAGGTCCACTTTGTCTCGGAAACCGCTTGCTAACAGAAATCCTAGAACTTCCTTGTTGTCGCCATGGAAGATAAGATTATGCCATTTGGTCTTCAGCTTTTCAAAAGTAAGAGTTCCTATACGTTCTATCTTTGTAGCAGGGTCAAACACTTCGACAAGTTGTGCCGGAAAGCCCTTGACAAAATCAAGCGGTCTCTTCCCGACCCAATTGAGCATCGGCCGACCTTTTGCCGCGGTGACCTTCACGCTCTCCGTCATTGCTTTCCCTCGTAAATCCATTGTTCGACCTTTCTCTTATTGTCAAATCCGATCTCGTCCGCCTTTGTGAATAGTACTTCGTACTTCAATCTGTCAGGATTTAGGTTCTCTATCTCTTTGAGTGCTATCTCCTTGGTCTCCTCTCTGAATATCTCTCCCTTGATTTCTACGATTAGAATTTTGCCATTCTTCTTTCTGACAACGAAGTCCGGAGTGTAAGTCCTCCATTTTCCTTTCTTGTCCTTGTATTCAAAAAGAAAATCGGTCTTCTTAGCGTCGGTTATCGCTCCGGTAAAGAAGATATTATCAATGTTGTCGGGGTCCTCATCCAGAGCGTCTATCAGAGCAAGAAAGAAGTCCTTCTCGGGATGAGAATCCATGTTGTAGGGCGAGTAGTGGAAGGTGAGCTCCTTACCCCTTGACTCTTTGAATTGCTCATATCGCAAAAGAAGGTCCTCCCTGTCCTTATGAAAAATTATCTCGGCGGTGTAGACAGTGTTTCCGTTCCTCTCTTCTCTTTCAAACCCATCCAACTTGACAAGCGCAAGTGCTACTTCCACGGTCTCCTCCGTAATCTCGTAATTCTTTAGTTGGCTCTCGATTTGCTCTTTGAGCTTGAATAAGTGGGTGGTGGGAATATCTCCTGAGGGGTACGCCTTCCTCAACAGATCGTACAATTTCTCTAGGCCGAGTCTGTAGGTCTCCGCTAGCTCAACCGAGACGAAGTAAATGTCCTCAGGCTCATCCGACACATCTAAAGCTTGAACACCACTCTCGACGAGTAACCTCCTTCTGTCTTCTCTCTCCCTAACATCGTAGACTATCATCCTGGCATCAGATTTCTCAACTTTCGGTTCCTGGATACGGAGCTCAGGCAATTCGCCCTGAATACGACTGACTCGTCTGATCTTCTTCCTAATCAGAATCGGCGGAATCTCGGCCTTTCTAATGACTATTCTTTCTCTTCTAAGTTCCTGCTTGGTGGTGTCTAGTATTTGCAGAGTTTCCCCGAAAGTTTCTCTTAGCTGAGAATCCAAAATGCTGACGTTATCTCTCGATAAGTAGATTCGTGCTTTCTTCTTATTGTCAGGTATCTGCCTTAGACATCGAGAAGCAGCCTGTAGTACAAAGTTATTGCTCGTCTTTAGTTTCCTTGCAAGAGCCGTTGCGAAAAGCGAAGGACAATTCCACCCCTCCGTACCCATATTTACGAGCAGATAGATTCGGTGCGGATTTTGAGGCTCGTTTATTCGATTGTTAAAAAAGTCCTTTACTGAATCCGGAGATTTGTTATCAACTTCGAGAACGGTAGAGGGGTCGAGTCCAAGCTCTCTCACATGGTTTTCCACCAACGGTTTGATTTTTCTTAGGTCGTCAGTTTGGGGGAGGTATATTGCGAGTTTCGACTTTGACCCGTCGTAAATTGCGGTATGGCCGTAGTCTTTGACGAAATCGTCCAGTACCTTCTTGACAAACTCGTCCATATCCACATTTTCAAACGCGATTATGCTGTCCTTGACCTCCTTCAAGATCCCGTCCTTAATGCCTTGGGAGAGACCATACCAGTACACAACGTCTCTCAGCATCTGTTTCTTGTAATATGGGGTACCCGTCGTATTGACGACGACAATCACGTTCGTGTTCTCTGCAAGATAATCCACAGTTCTTCGCACCTTCTTTAGTTCCTCGTCCAGTGCCTGACCATAAGTATGGTGCGCCTCATCGGAGAAAATGGCTAGATTTGGCAGCGATGCTATTGTCTGCAACCTCAGATTTGCCATCTCTTGCTGTTCCTCAATTTTTTCTTTGTCTTTGTAATTTAGAAGAGTTAGATTACTGCCCCTGCCGGTTGGTCTTTGTATGCGAATCTTTTCGGTGTTCGTTATGATAATATTGAAGCTGCTCCTCCTCACAATTGGAACATCTTTCTGGTCATCCTGCGTGTACGTTATTTTCATAGAACTCATGAAGTGCCTGTAAAATCTTGGAGGTAGAATTTTCTCATATGGCACGTCAGACAATTCTTTCAGAGCGCCAAGAATAGTCTTGCCTGGAGCAAAGACCAAAGCGTTCTTTACAAACTTATTTGGATATTCGACTGCCATGGAAAACTCCGTTGCAATAATCCCACCTATCAGAACTGTCTTCCCCGAACCCATCGCCAATGCAAGAATGTAACTGGGGTAGCCGAGCGTCAAAGACTCTCTGACTGTCTCCAATCGATATCTCTTCACGAATTCGTCATTTGTCTTGATCTCGCGGAAGACTGAGTCTGGCCCCCCCGAACTTAGCAATCGTACGTAATCTTCATCGGACAGCTTGATCCCTAAAGCCCTGAATAGTTTGACGGGATCGTCGTAGAGTTCCTTGTACAGTTCAAAGATGTGAGGTGTCTTTTCGACGAGTCGTAGATACCAATAAGTTTCCAGTGCCTCAAATTGTGCTCTTCTCAGGAATCGGAGCGATCTCTCGCCAGTTTCCGACTCCATGATACTGTAGTTCAAGATTTCTGAAATTGCAGGATAATCGCAATGGTAGTTGTTATCTCGCCACTGAACTATCTTCTCTTTGAGTTTGCTCGGAACAAATAAATCCGTTTTTGTGTGAGGCTCCATTTGATCGACCGGCTCAGCTCATATTTCTCGTCTTTCGGTGGATTCTTTCTTGAGAGTTGTTGTAAAACTCGATCAGTCTCTGTATTATCTCCTCGTAAGTCTCGTTTTTCTTGCCGAGCTCTGCAAGCTTATTCCTCGTCTTTCTGGTAACCTTGACAGTCGTGATTTCACTCATGAAAATCTTTGAGTATACTTGGTATTCTTGAGTATAAATAACGGCACCGGGTCCTCCAGATTATTTATCGTTGCGATGAGAACAATTTGACAAGGCCTCTGGGTCGCTGATAGCATGTCATTCGCGAAGTATCCTGGTCAGAAATGGAGCATCCCGCTCGAGCAAGCCGAAGAAATCAAGCTGCGTATCATTCAGGAAGGTGGGCTCGAAGACCAGAAGATCACAAGTCAATATGAACTTTGGCGCGTAAGATTTTCAGATGCCACATTTACATGTTACAAGAGCGGTACACTTTATTGCACGGATACCCAGGACCCGGCTGTAGTCGCAATATGGAATGAAATCCAACCGCGTTCAACGACTGGGTTCGTGAGTCCTACGCGCGACTATTTGATTGGTCTTGACGAAACTGGCAAGGGAGAAGTACTCGGCCACACAGTCTTGGCCGGAGTGATCCTTCCCAAGTCCTTCTTCGACCAAGCCGGGAAGATAGTTGGCGTTGCAGACACGAAGAAAAGACACACGTTCGGCTACTGGGACAATATTCTCAAGAATCTGGACCCGTTGAAATCCGGGGGTCTGCAATTCATCATCGAAACGATTCCTCCGTGGCATATCGACAAGTTCAACATCAACAACATCCTCGACATCGTCTACCAGAGAATAGTCTCTAACTTCACAAGACTAGCTTCCGTGCCTTCGTGCAGAATTGTCCTTGATGACTACGGCACCGGCCAAACCCTGAGAAGGTATCTCAGGTCTCTCCAGAACGCCGGGGCAGAGGTGATAATTGCCCATAAGGCTGACGACAACTACCTCGAAGCAAAAGTCGCATCCCTTATCGCAAAGAGAGAGCGCGAAAAAACCATGGAGACCATATCAAAATCCGAACAGTACAAAGTTGATGGAATAGACATTGGAACAGGAAACGCAGGCGACGCTCAAACTCTGAAATGGTTGAAAGCATGGAAGGCAACGAAAAAACAGTGGCCTTGGTTTGTCAAGTGCTCATTTCGAACCGTGCGAGAATTAGACGGCGTCCCTGAACCGACTAAGGATAGACCTCCTGTGAGAGACGACATACTATCTGACGAGTTTCGCAGGGAGTTTATGCAGGGAAGATTCTCGGTCACCTCATTGTCGATTGTTTGTCCGTCTTGCGGTGTGAGGAGCAAGGCGGTCCTCATCACTCATCAAGATGAGGCAACGGTTGGAAGATGCCCTGATTGTAAGAAGCCTATTCCAGGTCTGAACCTCGCTCTCAGATACTATTGTGGCTTCATACTTCCAGACAGCAACATAATAGTCGGAGGTTTGCTTTCCAAAGACCTCGCGCACTCAAAATTCTTTGAGGGTTTCACGATCCTTTTCGACCCGATTGTGAAGAAAGAGATTGATACAAGGGGCGGAAGAGGCGAGCTTGAGAAAATAGCTCGTTATGCCGCAATAGGTAGGGTGAAGTTGCAGGATGTGGAGAGTGGTTCGGAGCCTGCGGGCACCACTCTCGGACGTGATGAACAAATCAAGGACGATGCCCTTCGATACAACGCCATTTTGATGACAGCTGACAATGCAATGAAGGCCTTCGGTCAGTCAAAGGGGTTATTCTGTCTATACGTATGAACAGTTAGACTCTCGCGGGAATCGGTTTCAGTTTAGGAAGATGAAGAAGCTTCGCCTTTTTCCGTCCACCGCGAAATCTGCACGACCCAATCCTGTAGGTTGAGTTGCAACCGAGTTACGTCACGCTCTTCCAAGGGATTGTTGTGGGCGATCACGTTCCTGGACATCTCGATCTCATCTATCTTTCCCGCTACCCATTGCTGATTCGGAAAGATATCTTGAAAGTCTGGCCAGTTACCAGTGATTACTGATTTCAGGTCACCTATGTCTGTATAGAAAATTGGGTGTGCTCCACGCCTCCCATGCCACCGATTCTTATCTTCTTTTTCGATTCTTTCTCTCACAATTCCCTTCACCTTGGCTCCCACTTTCATATCCCACCATTTTTCGCCGTATTTTGTTGTCATAACGCTCGAAACAAGATTTCTGACCGAGTTCTCGAACATGTATACAACTGGGTAGACTCCTGCCATCTTAGTAGCTTCGTCGACCAGTTTCTTGGGAAGAAGAGGATCTGTTATTTTCAGAGCTTTCCCAAGGTCAATAACGATTTCCTTTGAAGTATTCTTGACACTCGGTCGCGACTTGGTACTGGATTCAGTTAATACAATAGAGGCTGGACTTGCTGTCTTCCGAGCTAAATACCCGTCTAATGCCTCGAGTTTGACCTTCGAAATTCTGAATTGAGGTTTCTTGACATCTATCCCGGTCTCGTGAGCGAGAAGCAGAAGAGCTACGTCGCGGTCAATAATGCCAGCTTTCCTAGCTCTTTCAGTGATTCGATTTCGTAATTGGCGAGATCCGATTCCAAGTTTCTTGGAAACTGTTTCCCTAAGTTTTCGCGATAGTGTCATCTGATCCCTTTGACGGCTTGCCCGATTTCTTCTTGCTCTTGGACAGGGCTTTATTGACCGTAGACTGATCTACGCCAAGCAGGTCGCCGATCTCATATTCAGTTAGACCGAATACTTTCAGAAAACGCGCATTACGCTCCGTTCCTGCATCCCGTTGTATTTGAGTCGCGGCGATGACCTTGATCAGATCCTTGACCGCTTCGGTCAGACTTCTAAACTGTGCTTGGTCAAGAGAGATGACAGTCATATCTTCTTTTGATTTCCCAGTCATTCTTCGATTCCCTCTCTGTCTTTCTTCTTCCCGCCTTGTCCGGCCAGAATCCTACTAACGACCGGTTGAGAGGACTTCAGAATTTTTGCAATTTCATCTTGATAGAAACCGGCTGCTTTCAAGACCCATACATTTCTCTCCATGTGCTCATCGTCAAGCTCGCGGATGGCACCGAGTGCTGCAATCCTTAGGTACGATTGGAACATTTTCTTCAGTTCCCCAAATTGAGCATCCGTGAGTGTAACCATGCCAAACCGGTTCTCAGGGTCCTTAGTCATAGTGAAATTAATAGCAATCAAGAATTTAAATCAAATCAAATCGAGGTAGTAACAGATTACGGCCGAGATTATGCGCCTAAGTCTCGGTCAAAGTGCCTTGTGTTTTACGAAGAACGGTTCTGGATACCAGTAGGGGCTGAAAAGAAAACTTGTCGCCCGCGGCAATCTTGTGATCAGTCTCGAACCAGGATGTAGAGTGACTTCCTTGAATCTCTGAACCTCGGTCTCGCTCATCGCCGCCATAACGAAATAAGTGCCAACATTTCTCGTCTCTGCCGGAATGCTTGTTGAATATTGTGTGATTAGAACGAATCCCACTCCCCTCTTCCCAAGCTCGTTGATGCAGTAGACAAGATTCTTCGCCCTTAATAGGCGGGTCTCGTCCAAGACGACAACCATTCGAAGCTTGTTCGTCTCTGGCCAGCCCGAAGCCTCCACATAGATATTCTCAAGTTCTTCAGTGATGTCAGCTTTACCACGAGTGAAGACAACTCTGAGATTCCTATCGGAAGTTAGTCTGTCAGAGAGAGTTCCGTGGGGATCAAACACAACAACGTTCAGTCCGTTTGCCAAAGCCTCCTTAATCAAAATGAGAGAAAGGAAGCTCTTGCCCGTTCGAGTCTTGCCGTAGATGATGGCGTGGCTCGTCAGTATGTCGAGTGGAAAGTAGACTGGTCTTCTCGTTACCTTGCGCTTGACGATCGACTCAACAACGTATCCGAGCAGAGCGCTTCTGGGCTGAGGAAGACTGACAAGTTCCGATGGAATGTGAATCTGCTCTTCAATCGGCTCCTCGCTCGGCAGCTCTAGAACAATCGAGAACATCTTCTTCAAAGCAACGGCGACGTCCTTGTCCGAATTGAAGCCGGCAACGTCAGCCGCTAGCGCCAGGCACCAGTGCTTGTCGGCCTCAACGAAAAAATGGTGAGAACTCGGGGTTGAAAACTATCAGCGGATCTTTGACATCGCTAACTGCCACAAAGTATGTCTTCAGAATCTCCTGCTTGGCGCTGTGTTTTCTTGCCTCGATCTCCCGAAGACAATCCCGAAAACTATCTTTGGCGTCGGTGTAGACATAGAAGAGCAAAGCAGCTGCGAACACGTTTTCCTTGACCTGGAAATATGGTTTCATGTGATTGTCCATCTGTCCCTCGATTTGCCGCATTTCGTCTAGAAACTTCTTGGCATGATCCTCTTCCTCTTTCATCTGCTTCGGCAAGTGTAGTGGAGACGTGCCCACGCCCAGGTCTCTCCCACCCTGCGCCTCTATGTGCAACTTCAGGGTGTCCGACTTCTCTTTGTGATAATTGTAGTTCCTCTCTGCCCAGTTCAGTCTGCCCTGCAGTTCTTCCGGAACGTCTGGCTCAAGCTTGAATGGAGTTTTGCTTGTAGTGACGAGAACAGCTTTGAAGGTCGGGCTTCTTGTGAAATGGTCGAGAAGGCCAGCAACCGCTCGCCATTGAACGTCCTTATCAAAACTTAACCCAAAACGCCTGACGTAGCTTTCCTTGTCCACTACTTCCTTCGCTGCTAGACAGGCGACCCCTAGGAACTTTCCGTCCCGCTCAAAGACTCCTACAGCTCGATCCTCATCCCAGAGCTTCCTTATTGCAGGAGAGTACTCGACGAAGCCTGTCGGAACGCCGTCCGCCACGTGTTCCTCTTCGCCCCTTTCTCTGTCCCAGCTTCCCTGCCCGTACCTCTGCTCGTATGCCCACTTGTGCCATTTCAGATAGTCTGCGCTCGGAGTATCATTGCTCATAGAACCCTCTCCGCCAAGTCGAGGTTGTATTCTCGGAAATGGGCGACGTTTCGAGAGAGAGAAAGGAATT
>WNGG01002245.1_pt1 | contig 21920 bp, 16 predicted proteins | sample 5400661 | NCBI WGS metagenome assembly WNGG01 (sample SAMN13153372, study PRJNA577476) | soil metagenome | isolation source: 100 cm soil or saprolite under Garry oak tree replicate 1 | place: USA:California | collected 2016-06-15
TCGGCAATTTTTTGGTCGGTCAAGGTTTTGTCCCACGGTTGCATGACTGCGGTACCATATTGTTGTCCTTTCACTTTCACCGGCCCTTGCAAGCCTTTGAGCACGATCATGCCCATGCGTCGGGAGCCGCCGTTTGTAAATTCAGAACCCGCGAGAGGCGGATATTGCCCGGGCACACCCTGTCCGGTGGCTTGATGACACGTCTGACAATTCGCAGCGAATATCTTTTTGCCGCGATCGCGCGGCGATAGTTCGGCAACTTGCTCACCGCCAGCAGGACCTCCCGCTGCTTTCTTTGCGGGAGGAGGCGCCCCCATCGGATCGAGGCCGCCGGTGCTAAAGTTTCCGGAGTAACGCCCGAGATACGCACCAGCAAAAAATATCGCCAGTCCGTAGATCGCGATCAGCCAAATCGAGAGCGGTTCGGCGCCGACGCGCGGTTCGCGTTTTTCGCGCTGCACAGCGGCATGGACCTGTTGGACATCGGCCTGTTCGCCGTAATCCATCCCCTGGCCAATGCGCGCTGGCGATTTCGGTTCGTCGTTCATTACATTCTCATTTTGCAGGAACGGGCGATGGCGCCGGCGATGCTGCGCCCGCGGGTGCGGTCGGTGCGCCGCTGACCGATATGACGTCCTTTAGCGGATGCGATTGGTTGAGCGCCATCATGTACGCAACGAGACATTTCGCGTCGTAGGTGGGAACGATCTCCCAACCTTCTGGTGGCGCATCCGCACCGGTAAGCTTCAGAGCGTCTGCCGAACGTTGCTCATGGATGCGGCGCTTTTCGTAGAGGAAACGGTAGGACGGCATGTTCGAATCAACGTTGATGCTGCGCGGCGAATAAAGATGTACGTGGTGCCATGCTGCCGAATACATCGCCGGCTCGCCAACGGTTTGAATTGGCCACGGTGCGCCAACACCTGTCTGGGGCCCCGCGGGTGCGGCTGCGGTCGGCGGAGATGATCCTGGCGATGTCGCTGGCGACGCGGCAACTGCCGCAGGCGAAGTCGCAACTGAAGGCGAACCTGCTGGCGCAGGCGAGCTGGCCTGTGCTGGAGGAGAAGAACTTGGACTTTGCTTCGCAGAAGGCGAAGCAGCTGATGCTGCTGCCTGTGGCGCCGGCGAGGCCGCTGGACTTGTTCCGCCCGCAGGTGATCCTGCAGGAGCAGCAGCTCCAGCCAGCGAAGGACTTGCCTGTTCCGCGGGCGCGCGCGCGCCGATATTCGCGAGGTCCTGGCCCATCCGCATTTTCCCGAGAAGCACCTGCCGCTCAAAAATGTAATCGCGCGGCGCACTGCGGCGGTTACCCCATCCGCGCTCGATATCGGCACCGGCGTAATCTGGGCGTACCTGCTCGCTGTGGCAATAGACGCAGCCGTTTGCCACGTAAACGCGCGCGCCGCGTTCGAACATTCCAGACTGCGGCTGCGGATAGATGTCGGTGCCTTCCTCGTCGGATTGCGGATTGAGATGCCCGATTTGCCAATTCGGAATCACGGTCAATCCCACCCATGAAAAGGCGAACGTGCCGAAGATTCCGAGAAAGAGAGGAGCGAGGCCTTTCATCAATGTCCCCCCGAAGTCTCCGCTTCAACCGGGTTGAGAAATGTGGGGACAGTCGATGTGCGCCCCAATCCCAAAAGCATCAATCCGAAGTGATACGCGAAAATAAAATGCGAGGCGGTTAGCAAAAGCCCGGCGAGACTGCGCCCGCGCAGATACGGCAGCACGGTTTCCACGCTCTCGCTAAAGGCGAGCGTAGGATTCTCCATACTTGAGCCTTGACTAAAACCGCCGACGAGCAGCATGAGGGTCATCAAACCGATGCCGTAAGCCGACGCCCAGAAATGCAGCTTGATCAGCGACGCATAACGCCATTCGCGTCCGACCAATCTCGGCACGATGTAGTACATCGAACCGAAGATCACCATGGTGAAAAACGCGTACAGACCGAGGTGCGAGTAAGCGATGCTCGCCTGGGTGAAGTTCACATAGCTGGCGACGGAGCGTAGTGAAATTAACAGGCCAACCACGCTAAAGACTGTGTAAGACATCGCGCCGAACACGGTGAACCGCAGCGTGGGGCTGTAGCGCATCAGCGGAAAATACCCCTGCATTGTCATGTGATGATTCAGCCCCACAGTCGCGACGGGAATCATCGTCAGAATAGTCGCAGCGATACTGGCGGTGATCATCCACGCCGGAAAAGGGCCGTCGATGAGTCGCTGCATCCCGGTCCAGCTTGAGAAAAGCGCGTACGTCCAAAAGCCGATTGTGGCCAGGTGATAACTGTACACTGGACGCCCGATCACTTTCGGAATCATATAGTAGGCGGTGCCGAGGGCGATGGCGCCAAACCATAGAAAGAGCAGGTTGTTCGCATACCACCAGCCGACTGCCGTTTGCAAAACGCCCTGCACCGGTACGGCGAACAGCATCAACTGCCCAGCCGCATACAGCCACGGAAACCAGAGAAAAGCGCCGAGCAAATACCATTGCGTAATGTAAATTTGTTCGCCGCGCCGATAACGGAATATTAGCACTGCCCACGAGGCAACGAGCGTGTAAGCGACGAACAAAATGATCGCCGCGTAACGCGGAAACTCGAGCCACTGGTAGCCGGTGCTGTCGCCAAGAACAATTCCGCAGACTCCCAGGAACACGCCCAAGTTCCAAAGACACGCACCAGCAACAAGCAGCAACGGATATCGCAAAACCGTCCGGCACAACCGCGCCATAAGCCAGATGGCTGTGCCCATTCCCGCCATGGAGGCCCAGCCGTAAACCATCACGTTCATGTGCGCCGGCCGCACACGTCCCCATGTGAGAAAACTGATATTCGAAAGCAGGTCAGGCTCGTGCAGTTTGAAGGAAACAAACCCGGCCAGCAGCGTGCCAAGGATTAACCACGCCATTGCCGACGTATAAAACATCAGCACTGGCACGCGCGTTGAAGCGTCGATGTACGCGCGCTCCAACTGCTCTGTGTCTCCAGCGACGGCAGAGACAGCCGGTTCTTTCAACGGAATTCCAGTGGCGGTGGCGTTCATGGACTCGTGGCGGGGGTCGCGGAAGCAGCTGCGGTTGGAGGTGACTGCGCCGCCACCGAAGGGGACGCAGCAGTTTGGCTCGGAGGTGATCCGCTGGGACCGGATGCTGACGGCGAGCCAGCGGCCTGGGTACCACCAGGTTTTGAAACGGCCGGCGCTGGTGAAGCTGCGGGACTCGCTGCGCCCCCGGGCGACGCTTGCGCCGGAGGAGGCGTGGCAATCGGACCCGCTGCAACAGGCTTTTTCTGCGCGAGATCTGTCGCGGTCAGCTCCATCGCGCGACTGATCGGGATGCGAACAACACCTTTGTTCTTGTCCACCCAGGCATAAGTGTTCAGCGCTTTCTCCGCGTCTTCCTGCGCAGTCTTGAGATTTTCCATCCGCTTCTTCGCCCGCGTCTCTTCATAGTCACTTCCACGCGGCATGGGTCCAATGATCGCGAGCACGATTACGCCAAACAATGCGAAGAGAAGAACGACGCCCAGCCACGTCGACAACGGAGCCCGCGAATGGGCAATATGGCGAAGAGATTCAGTGTCAGCCATGTCAATTCACGGTGGTGAGAGATTCGATCAGGCGCGGATCACGCACGGGGAACAGTGAAGTCCTCGGCACCATTCGTAGATAAACAAAACCGAGCGTCGCGCCTATTGCGACGACTGAAAGCAAATCCCAGATGCTTGGATGAAAGCCTGTGCCGTGTAACGAGGGCAGTACAATCAGGTAGATGTCCAGCATCTGCATGCACAGAATCCAACCAGCTACGATAGAAAGCTGGTGCGGATCCTTCTTGATGGAGCGCATAAGCAGGATTGGAAAGGCAATGAAGAAGCGACCGATGACCAACAGCATGCTCAACGCCCACCAGGATTGCGTGTTTCGCGTGATGAAAAACTGCGTCTCTTCCGGAATGTTTGCGTACCAGATGAGCATGTACTGGCCGAAGCCGATGTAGGCCCAGAAAACGCAGAAGGCGAGCATCCATTTTCCCATGATGTGATAATGCTCCACGGTCACGACACCTTTCAGGTAACCGGCTTGACGCAAAGCCGTGATTACCAGAACGAGAAGCGACATCGAACTGCCGGCTGCGCCCGCAAAGATGTAAACGCCGAACATGGTCGAGAACCAGCGGTAGTTGAGGCCCACCAGCCAGTCGTAAGCGCCGAAAGTCAGACACAGCGCAAACATCGGCAGGCTAATGAAGGAAACCTTGCGCATACTGATTGTGAAGCGCGGATTGCCGTCCTTGTCTTGTTCAGCAGAGAGCCTCCGCAATGCGAGCGCCGCTAACAGAAAGAACCCCAGGAATATTACAGCGCGCACGAGAAAGAAAGGCCAGTTGAGGTAAGCCCGCTTCGTATCGAGCGAGGGATCGACTCCGGGCGGAATATCCATCCACACAAACAGGTGGTGACGGAGCAAAAGAATCGGGACAAACAGAAGCGCAAGCACCGTCAATAGTGCGGCAAGATTTTCCAATTGCCGGCGCACCACCACGCTCCATTCGGCATCGGTTGCATGATGCACAATTGTCCAGAAAAAGCAGCCGGCACACAGCGTGAAGAAAAACGCAAAAGCAAACAGCCAGGAATAACCAAACTGGTGCGGGTTCACAATTGCGCCGACGGCGCATAGCACCAGCGCGATCACTGCAACGACTCCAAGGACAAACGAGAGCCCGGCAAATCGGCCGCTGTCGAAGTATTCGCCTTCTGGCGTCGGGACGCCGTGTAACCGCTCGCTCATTTTTTTGGCGCCTCCTGCTTCGTTGCGGGTTTGGCTTCAGGCGGTTTGCTCTCGGCGGCTTTGTCCAACTCGCCGCGATGCTCCGGCGGCACATCGGCAATCGCCGCGTTTTGACTGCGCTGCAGCGCGCGCAGATAAGCAATGATCGCCCAGCGGTCCGGCACGATGATGTTCGGCCCGTAAGCCATCATCGTGTTTTTGCCATTCGTAACTGTGTTGAAAATTTCACCGTCAGACATTTTGCGGATGCGTTCGTCTTGAAGCGACACCACCGTAGCGAGCCCATATTTTTTGGTGATCCCGTCGCCTGCGGCCGCGGGGCCATGGCACATCACGCACGTGATGTTGAACCGCTGTTGCCCGCGCTCCATCAACTCGCGCGTCACTTCCACTGGAATACCAGTTCCCCACTGATCGCGCATTTTGCCGGTGTTGTAATAATCTGTTCCGACGCTGAAACTCGCGTTTGGATGCGACCAGGGACCGACTTCAATGGCCTGCGTTTCAGCGGTCTCGGGCTTCGGCATTTCGTACCCGATCGGAACTGTGCCAGGAACCGGCAAACGCGGACCGCGCCCATCTGCGAACAAATCGAGTGGCGCTTGTGCGCGCACCTTCGGCTGGCGCACCATGTCGGGAAAAACTTCAGTTGGCGGCTGCGTGCTTTTTTGGCCGCGAAATCCAAACACCGCGATGACCGCGATGGTAGACAGAAGAAAAATCACGAAAAATCCACGCAACATAATCAGTCCTCGTGAACGATGGTGATGTGTTGTCCGCCAGTTTCTTCGAGCAGCTGATGCACGCCGGCCTCGCTAAACCGCGGATCGCGCGCTTCGATCGCCAGGAAAAATCCGTCGTTGGTCACACGACTGAAGCGTTCCCAGTTGAACATGGGATGATTCCAACGAGGCAGACGGTTCATGATCTGCCACGCGAAAAATGCAGTGAACGCGGCAAAAAGCACTGTGAGCTCGAACATGATCGGGAAAAACGCTGGAACCGTGAAAAAGTTGGTCGGTTTTCCGTTCACATCGACGGGGTACAGAATCGATGACGGGCCAAACTCGACTACCGCAGCGGTGAGAAGTCCGGAAATTCCGCCAAACAAGACCCAGCCGCTCAACCACGATTTGCCAAGCCCCATCGCTTCGTCCATCCCATGAATCGGGAACGGCGAATAAACATCCCAGCGGCGGAACCCAGCATCGCGAACGCGCTTCGCTGCTTCGTAAAGAGCTGCAGCGCTCTGATACTCCGCCGCCATTGCGTACACTCTGTGACCGTACGGGGTCTTCATCATCGTGTGCGCTCCTTTCCAGGAGAACGTACGGAATCGGGAGGCAGATCGTAGTGGGGGTCCGCCTCCGGTATGGCGGTCTTCACTTCGGACATTGCGATCATCGGTAAAAACCGGATGAACAGCAGAAACAGCGAAGTGAAAATCCCGAGCGTGCCGATGTAGGTCCAAATATCTACCCACGTGGGATGATAAACTCTCCAGGACGATGGCAGGAAATCGCGGGCCAGACCGCCGGCAATAATGATGAAGCGCTCAAACCACATGCCGGCGTTGACGCACATGGCGACGAAAAACACGACAAGGATGTTGCGGCGGCACCACCTGAACCAGAAAAGTTGTGGCGAAAGGCAATTGCAGAAGAGCATGCCGAGCCACCAGTACCACCAGTAAGGTCCGAAAATGCGGTTCCAAAACGCGAACCGCTCGTAGGAATTGCCGCTATACCAGGCGACGAAAAATTCCATGGTGTAGGCGTAGGCGACGAAAGAGCCGGTCAACAAAATGATCTTCGCCATTTTGTCGATGTGCTGCGGCGTAATTACGTCCTGCAATTTGAAGATCGCGCGTGCCGGCAACAGCAGAGTGAGCACCATGGCGAAGCCCCCAAAGATCGCGCCCGCAACGAAGTAGGGCGGGAAGATTGTCGTGTGCCAAGTCGGAATGACTGTCGTGGCGAAGTCGAAGGATACGACGCTGTGAACTGAGAGAACCAGCGGCGTGGAAATCCCCGCCAAAAGTAGATACGCCATTTCGTAATGACGCCAGTGCCGATTCGCGCCGCGCCAGCCAAGAGCGAAAAATCCAAAGAGAAATTTCCTGATCTTTGTGGTCGCGCGGTCGCGCAAAGTCGCCAGGTCCGGAACCAACCCGGTGTACCAAAACAAAACCGAGACGGTGAAATACGTCGAAACCGCAAACACGTCCCACATCAATGCGCTGCGGAAATTTTGCCAGATCCCCCAGTTGTTTGGTATCGGTGCCATATACCACGCCATCCAGAAGCGGCCGACGTGGATACCGGGGAAAATTGCGGCGCAAATCACCGCAAAGAGTGTCATCGCTTCCGCGGAACGATTGATCGAGGTACGCCATTTTTGGCGGAGCAAGTACAGGATCGCTGAGATCAGCGTGCCGGCGTGTCCGATACCGATCCAGAAAACGAAATTAGTAATGTCCCACGCCCAGCCGACCGGAACCTGATTTCCCCAGGTGCCGACGCCGGTGGAAATCTGATAACCAATGCAAAAAAGTCCGAAGGTCGCGGTGCTTGCAGTAATGGTAAAAGCCACCCACCACCAGCGCGGCGCGGGTTGTTCCACTACTTCGGAAATGCGCTCGGTCAGCCAACTGAAATTGCGCCGGTTCAGAACAAGCGGCACATGCGCAATTTGTCGCTCAGCCTCTTTGACCCTTTCAGGTGCTGCTGCGGGTGCTCCGTCCATATTTTCTAATCTGTGGTCATCCCGAGGCGCGCAGACGGCGAGGGATCTCCCACTCGGTGACTGATTACGCAAGGAACGCTCGCGTGCGGTGTGCAGCCTTTGCGAGATCCTTCGCTCCGCTCAGGTTGACAGGTCAGCGAGAATCCCGATCGACAATCGAAAATGGAAAATCGAAAATTCATCACGCTGTTTTCTCCTCCATACTCGCCACCCCGATGTTCTCCGCGTCCGGCATTTTCGGGTTTGGATTGCGAATGCGCGCGAGATAACTGACTCGCGGGACAGTGTTCAAAGATTCGAGGATCCGGTAATCGCGGTCCTGCTGTTTCATTTTTGAAACGCGACTCTCCGGATCTTTGATATCGCCAAAAACGATCGCTTCCGTGGGACACGCCTGCGCGCACGCGGTTGTGAACGAGTCGCGCGGGATGAGAAGATTTTTGCCGCTCGCGCCAGCGCGCGCATGCGCGGCGATCTTTGCTTCTTCGATGCGTTGCACGCAGAAGGTGCACTTCTCCATGACGCCGCGCATCCGCACCGTGACGTTTGGGTTCTTCTGCATCTTGATCGTGTCCGGCGCGCCTTTCGTCGTCAGCGGCGCGAAATACTCTTCGTAAATGTTGAATGCGCCCACGATCTTTCTCTTGCCGACCGGCCGCTGATTGTAATCGAAATAATTAAAGCGCCGGACCTTATATGGGCAGTTGTTCGAGCAAAAGCGCGTGCCGACGCATCGATTGTAAGCCATGACATTGAGGCCATCCTCGCTGTGCAGCGTCGCGTTGACAGGGCAAACCGTTTCACACGGCGCGTTCTCGCAATGCTGACACGGCATCGGCTGAAACACCATCTCCGGGTGTTCCGGCCATTCGCCGCGGTCTTGATTGAATGCTTTACGACTAGCGTAATAACGATCGATGCGCAGCCAGTGCATGATGCGGCCGTGCGAGACTTGTAGCTTTCCGACGACAGGAACGTTGTTCTCCGCCTGACAGGCGATGACGCAGGCCTGACATCCGGTGCACACATTCAAATCGATGCTCATCCCCCACTGCTGCGGTGCGTCCAGCGGCGGATGCGTATAAATGCTGGGCGGCGGATTTGGCAATTCTTCTTCACCCGGAATTTTCTTCGCGAACTCGCTGTTCGCACGATAGCCTTCCAACGTGGCTTCGCGGATAAGACCGCGGCCCTCGATGCTGAAATGCTCCTGCATGATCGAGAACGGGTAAGTGCGCCCGACCTTGGTCACGCGTACGCTGTCGATCCCCTGTGCTCCTGCGACAGCGAAGTGCGGATTGGCAGCCGTGCGCAGAAAATAACCATTGAAGCCGGCCTGCTCGGCGATGCCCGGCCTTTCTTTCAGATCTCTGCCCGCGTATGGCAATTCGTAGAACTGCGGCATCTTTCGCGCCCAACCCAACGGAACTGTGATCGAATTGTCCGCGTGTCCGGGCGAAACCAGTGCTGCGATGACCAACTCACGTCTGATCGGTTCCGGCGTAGCGCTTTTTTCTGTGATTGTGATTTGAACAAGGTCGCCAGTACTCACTCCAAGCGCCCCAGCAAAAGCAGGACTGACGAGGGCAGCATTGTCCCAGGTCAGCTTGGTAATTGGGTCCGGCATTTCCTGAAGCCAGCCGTTGTTGGCGTACCGGCCATCGTCCATTTCGTAACTCGCTGTTAGGACAATCTCTGGCGAATCTGCCGTCGGTGGCGGCGGCAGCGCCCAAGAACTTTGAGTCGCTCCAGGTGCGCTTGCATTGAATGCAGAAGTCTGATCACGCGGCCGAACGTGCGAAGCAAAGCCGTCGTGAAGAAAACGAGACCACGCACTTTCAAAATCTCCCGGCGGATTGGTGCCGCGAAAAGTTTCCTGCACAAGTTCGGGACCTTCTGTTTTTGGACCGCCAAGCAGCGCGTTGAGCAGGTCGATTTCCGAAAGTCCGCCAAAGAGCGGCAGGATCATCGGTTGAATCGACAAGTAATCGCCACCCGATGTGAGCGCGTCGCCCCATGATTCCAGATAATGCGCAAGCGGAACATGCCAGTGACTGAGCGCTGATGTCGCGTCCTCGTGATAACCGAGCCGCACAATCTCGGGTACCTTCTTTTGCAGATCAGCCCAGTCGAGCGGGAGCTTTGTTTGCGGATCCGCTACAAGTCCGCGCTGTGCGTTGTAAACAGGATCGCCGCCGAGAATGAAAAGTTGCTTGATTCGCCCATCGTTTATGTCTGAGGCCAGCCGTGAAATATCGATCGTACGCGGGTTCTGCGGAAGCTGTCGGACGACCAGGGTTTGGCCGATATTCTTCAGCGCAGCATTAATTCCATAAACAAGCAATTGCACTGGGCTCGGCTGATTTGCACCGATGATTACCAAGCTCGCGCCCGGTTTTGTCAGAAGGTCATTTGCAGCCTCGCTAAGCCACTGCTCATCGAGGGCTGCGTCGCCTGCCAGAGCCTGCAGATTATTAACGAGTCCGCCTAGTCCCACATCGTTTGTTCCCGCGAGGATTTTTTTCGCAAGCGCGTGCGCGAACGCCCCAATCTGGCTCGCGGGACAACGGAGCCGGTGGTCGGCCATTGCACCCGTGAGCGTGAAGCGATTCTCGACTACATAGAGCCGATTCATGCTGTCTGCCGGCGACTTCACTCTTCGACGTGACGTGAATGCGCGGACCGATTCGAGATCGCCCTGACCGCAATCGAGAAAGTCGCTGTCCAGAGCAAGAATCACATCTGCCCGATCGAATTTCGGGATCAGCCGCACTCCGGGGCCGAATGCGCTTTGCGTCGCGGCCGTTTGCTCCTGGCTCAGGAGCGGTTCGTACACGCACCAGCGCATGCTCGGGAAAATTTTTTCCAGTTCAGTGCGTAACCGTTCGCGTGTAGGAGAATTTGTTTCATCGACCAGGAACGCAAGGCCATCTCCACCTTTACTGGTGAGCGCGCTGCGAAGAGTTCCGATGTAAGCATCAAAGTCGGCGCGATTGCTCGTTTTTCCCTTCTGAACAAACCGCCGTGAGCGTGACGGATCGTACAGATCAAGAATTGATGCTTGAACAAACGTGTCCGTCGCGCCTCCGCTGGCGGGATGCAACGGGTTACCTTCTAATTTTATCGGGCGCCCGTCCACGGTCGTGGCGATCAGTGGAATTGCGCCGGTGCGCCGGGGCATTGTCGTGGAGTAGTAAAGAAATTTGCCCGGGATCGTCCACTCCACGTTCTTGGTAAAAGGAACCAGATGCAGTTCCGGCCGACGACAACTCGTGAGACCAATCCCGGCCAGTGCCATCGATGCACCCATCAATTTCAAAAAGTCGCGGCGCGACCATTCGTCGCCGTTCAGCTCCGCCAAGCCTGGGGGAAATTCGCGTTCCAACCATTGCCGAAATTCTGGCGTATCGTTCAGCTCACCCAAGCCGCGCCAGTAATGCTTCCCGTTTGCCGGTTCGGGCGGATGTTGGAAGACGCGTTTCATCGGTGGCACCCCTGGCAATTTGTTGGCGGAGTAATATTCCAGCGCTCCTTCAACGTCTCGCCGATCTCCGCCTGCGTGAGTTTTTTCTTCTTGGAAAAATCTCCGTGCACGTTGCTTGGCTGCCCGTATTTCGCGACAAACTCAGCCGGCTTCACGTCTTCAGGTTTCCAATCGAGATTAAAAACCTGCTCCTCGGGCCGCAGAAAATTTTCCGGATGCCGATGGCAGTCGAGGCACCACGCCATGCTATGCGGTTTCCCTAAATACACCGTCGACATGTGATTGACAGGGCCATGGCAACTGAAACAACTGATGCCGCGGTTCACATGCGCCGCATGATTGTAATAAACGTAATCGACGGTCCGATAGATCCAGACCCACTCCACTGGATCGCCCGTCTTGGAACTTTCGCGCACGGGCTCCAACTTGGGGTTGTCTTTCTGCACCTGCGTATGGCAGTTCATGCACGTTTGCGTGTTCGGCACATTTGAGTGCGCCGCCATTTCAACAAAGCTGTGACAATAACGGCAGTCCATGCCGAGCTGTGTCACATGAATATCGTGCGGAAATGGCACCGGCTGGATCGGTTCATATCCGACTTTCGTGTATTTCGGCGTGGCGTAATACCACGTCGCGCCTGTCAGGCCACCCGCGAGAACGATGCCGCAGACCAGAAGCTTGATCGGCACCCAGTTCGTCCAGCGTGGAAAGAAATTTGCCATGATAACTAACCGACGAGAGGGCGGGCGGAGGTGGATCCCCGCCCTCCGAATGAAACAGAACTGAGCTCAGGAACTGTCTGGTTCAGACGCTGCAAAAGGTTAAGGTTAATCGCTCGTCCGAGGGGTAACGGATTCTATAAATGTGCTGCGCGAGAGCAAAATAAATTTCGTGATTCATATCCATTTGAGAAGCGCAGGCGATATCCGATCACGTCAGAACTTGGGCAAAGCGTCAAGCCTGGAAGATCAATTTTTAGCCGCTGACGAGACAAAACATCAACGCGCCTTCTTCGCTGACGCAAAAGTTTCAGAGAAATGGAAGCGAAACCACTTCGACCGAAATAGCCCTGACGGAGTTTCTGGCGTCTCCGGGCGCGAGCGCATCCAACTTCGTGCCGACGCTGTTGAAACCGCGTTTCACATACCCGAGTGCGATTTCTTTTCCGAGCTCTTCGCTATGCGTTGCGCTAGTGATCCAGCCGACTTCTTTCCCCGGCACTGAAGGACCCGCAAGGTTCATTCGCGGTTGCAGCGGGACGTTGTTCAGCGAAATCAACCCGCACAATCGTTTGTTTGTTTGGCCAGACATCTTTATTCGCGAGATCACTTCCTGGCCAATGTAGCAGCCCTTTTGGTAATCGATCGTCCTTTGTTCCAGATTCGCTTCGACTGGAATGATCTCCTCTGTCAATTCAGAGCCCCAGCGTGGAATACCTTGCTCAATTCGCATCACTTCTGCAGCGACAGGATCAAGGAACTCAAAGTGCGAGGACAATCGTTGAGATAAAGCGTCACGATGCGCGGCATCGCTCCAAATGTCACACCCTGGCTCAACAAAACGCTGTACAGAAACAACTCGACCATCTTCTACCCGTTGTAATTCCGGCGAGAGGACGTGAAACAGCGAGAATTGATCCGTGACGTCCTCGACTTCAACGTCGTCCGCAATCACATAGCGTTCCAACCGCGCGCGGAGTTTCTCTCGAAGATTTGGCGCCGCATCCACCAAAAAGCATTCTCCGAGTGCGCAAACGAAAATGTGCGCATCCATTTTGCCTTTTGCATTAAGCACACACGCCTCGACGGCCACTGTCTCGCTGGCCTTGCGCAAATCGTTTGTGATCTGCCCGTTGAGGAATCGAAACCTATCCGCCCGCGTGACACGAAACTTCGCACGCGCCGAGAGATCGAGAAAAGCGCCCTGCCCGGCTGGCGACGCCTGCGTCATTATTGTCCAGACGAAAGCCGGCTCAGCAGCTGTTTGAAAAAACCACGGCGCAATCGTGTCGTTTCATTAGCTGTTGCGCCTCCTGTCTCGGTGAACGCGAGTAAAGGCTGCTGTGAACTGGGTACAGCTGCATCTTCTGGTTTTGATTGTTCCGTGTGTGATTCTGGTGAGGCAATAATCGGTTCATTCGCGATCGATTCCTGATCCGGATGTTCCGGCGGCGGCTCTTCGTGAGACGTTGGACCGACTTCCTGCAAATATTTGCGTGCAACGACCGAATAATCATTGTCCCCGTGACCCCATTGCATTTGCTCGAACAATTGATCGCGAGCGGCAGAGGTGACTCCCAAGTCCAGATAATGCGATAAGGCGATCTGATTGGCGATCTGCATGTCTTTCAGCATGTGTTTTACCGAAAATTGCGCCGCAAAATCGCGGTCGAGCATTTTCGGCAGTTTCATGGCCAGAGTACCGGAATGACTCGCATTAACACGTACCGCTTCGACAAATTTTTCCAGAGGTACCCCTAACGCTTGAACGAGCGCCAGAGCCTCCGCCGCCGCCTGCACGCTTGCGGCAGTGATCATGTTGGTCGCAATCTTGATAGCGCTCGCCTGGCCAATCTCCCCAATATGAATGATCTCTTTGCTGCTGGCCTCGAGGATGGGACGCGCTTCGCGCAATGCCGCATCGGCCCCGCCGACATAATAAACCAATTCGCCTTTTTCGGCTGCGGGTTTGCTTCCCGTAAATGACGCCTCGACAAATCGCGCTCGCCGGCGCTCGACAATTTCCGCCGCGGCACGCATCGAATCGGGCGCGACCGTTGAATGCGCAAGGATGAGGTGACGTGGCGTGAGGCTTTCGCTTAACTGCTCAACAGTTTGCAGCAGCGCTTCGTCATCGGAGACAAAGATCTGGATGTAATTGCAGAGCTCCGCCAATTCACCAGGCGAGCCAACAAAATTTGGGACGGGCTGTGGCGAGCGGTTCCATACGAAAACTGAAAAGCCTTTGCGGCGAAGGTGCGCGGCAATGGCGCGCCCGATTATCCCAAGGCCGATCACACCAATATCTTTATGGGCTGGATCTTTATGGGCTGGATCGGACATTGATGCGAGACGCTCCATTCGGGCGACGATTCACGGTCAGATTGCCGGGAAAACGGGGTTAACGCAATGCGGAAGTTGAAAAAAGGAGGCCGCGCATATGTGCGGAGCGGCTCATTCATTTTAGCGCAATTTCAGAGAGATAATACAATGCGATGGAGCCGACGATCTGCAGACTGCGCGCGCTGATCTTGTCGGTTGTATCGTCGGCTGTGTGCCACCACGGATAATCAAAATCAATGACGTCGAGTGTCGGAATCCCGATGCCGTTCAGCGGTACGTGATCGTCGATAAGATCCCGGCCGAGATAAGTGAAATAACTTCGCAACTTCAGCGCTTCCGCAGCGGCAAAAATATCCCGCGCCATATCGGCAGGGGAATCGTTTGGAAGTGTGATGCCGAGGGACCGATCGCCAACCATGTCGAACAACAGCCCGCCACGAAATTGTTTCGCCCCGCTGCCTTGAAGTTGCCTGGCAAAATAGCGGCTCCCGTACAAACCATCAGTATCAGAAAACTGCTCGAAGGCTTCTTCGCCATCAAAAAATACCAGTTCAATCTTGCTAGCCAGCGTCGGATGCTGCCCAATGACGCGGGCTAATTCCAATACCAGACCTGTGCTTGAGCCGCCGTCATTGGCTCCGACAAACCTAATCGTGTCGAATGCCTTTGTGTCGTAGTGAGTGCACAACAAAAACACTGGGGAGGCCGCCTTTTTCTGCGTCCCAAATTGGGCAATCAAATTTACGAAGTGAGTGTTGCCGCGCGGAGTGTCTTCGGTGTATGCCTGACGCCGTGTGTTCCAACCATAGAGACGAAGTTGCTCCTCAATGTACGTCCTTGATTTCTCGAGAGCATCGGAACCGGCCGGCCGCGGCCCGAAATCGACAAGCCGTTGAACAAGGGCAAACGCTTTGTCACCGGAGAATTCCTCCCAAATCTTTGCTTCCGCTGCGCGCACAGGACCGGTCTGAAGAAGCGAAATTAAAAACACGATAGTCGTGTTGCGCAGGGCGTTTCTGTGAAATGCCGTAACGAACCGCTGTTTTTGCATTGGCGTCTGGCACCGACGCCCTACAATTTCCATTGACTCAGTTAATCCCCAGCCACTGGCAGCCCCAGAGCAGTAACGATCCGCTGGAGATCGTCCGTTCCGTAGTACTCAATTTCAATCCGCCCGCGCTTATCGCCGTGATGGATGATGACGTGCGTCGCCAGGTGTTGTTGCAATCGGTTCTGTAGATCTTCTACTGCCGTCCCGGTGGCGCTCGATTCGCTCGTTACACGCCGGGACTTTCGCCGTGACCGTCCGATCCCAAGCAGACGCGCAACCAGGCGCTCCGTGGAACGCACGGTAGCATTGCGTCGCAAAACCGTTTCCGCAGCCAGCAGTTGCTCCTCGTGCGCTTTTAGTGCGAGCAGCACTTTAGCGTGACCGACCGAAATCAAATTCTGAGCTAGCCAGACTTGCACCTGCGGATGCAGGTCCAAAAGCCGCAGCGCGTTCGCCACCGCGGCACGGCTACGCCCGACTTTGAGCGCGACGTCCTCCTGTCGCATTCCAAATTCATTAACTAATCTGGCGTAGCCCTGAGCCTCTTCGATTGGATTGAGGTCCGCACGCTGAAGATTCTCGATCAATGACAACTCAAGCACTTCCAAGTCGTTGGCGGTCCGAACTATCGCGGGTACGCTCGGGAGCCCGACTTCCTGGGCGGCGCGCCATCTGCGTTCGCCTGCAATAAGTTCAAATCGCGTGCCAGCCTGTCGAACGATCAGTGGTTGGATGATGCCGTGCTGGCGAATCGAATCGATTAATTCTTGCAATGCTTCACGCCCAAAATCCTTCCGCGGTTGCAACGCGCTCGGCATGATGCTTGCCAAGCTGATCTGGTGCACTCTCTCGCCGGACTCTCCCACATCCATGCGCTCGGCTACGCCAGGCGTGCCAATTAGCGCGCCAAGACCTTTACCCAGACCAGACCGTGCCATGCCCCTCACGCTAACGGAACAGCTTTATCAACGCAAACAGCAATCCCAGCGACGGTGCAGCGATTGGATTTCAGCCCGCCTGAAATGACATCCAATTGTCCGGTTCTCAAGGATAATCTGACCAGTACCGCCCCCCCCAAAAAAAACCGTTGACATTCGAACCTCAAATTTGGTATCAACGCGAATGGCTCCACAACAGAAAAGAATTTCCGCCCGGTAAATTTTTGTCTGTTCGGAACCCGGTGAATAAAAAAGTTAAACCAAACACAACCGGGAAAAGAAAGAACACACTCAAATGTATTCACTGATGAAATTCAGAAAGTTGCTCCCGGTTGTTTTGGTGTGCTGTGCGTTGTTCCCGCAGATTCAGGCGGGAACTTCCCCGGCTTCTCCGGCAGTCAGTCCGCCGCCCGATGGAGATTATGGGAACGGCAACACAGCGGAGGGGTTCAACGCTCTCGGAAGTCTCACAAGCGGTCAATTCAACACGGCGCTGGGCTGGGAATCACAAATGGACGTCACCACCGCCAGCTTCAATACCGGCGTCGGTGCAGGAACGCTGGACCTTACCACTGGTCGCAACAACACAGCGACTGGCGCTGGAGCATTATTGCTTAATGGGCCCGGCATCCGAAACACCGCTAACGGAAGCCATGCGCTTCTCTTCAACGACATCGGCTTGTACAACTGTGCTACCGGCGCGTTTGCAATGTTTAACAACACCGATGGATTCAGCAACAATGCCATGGGCGATTCCGCGCTGTTGTCAAATGTTCGCGCCGCTCAGAACACAGCGGTTGGTGACCTGGCGCTGGCGAGTAATAACATAAGCGGCAACCTGCTGGGCAACTTCAACACCTCCGTTGGCGCTGAATCACTCATCAATAACACCAATGGCGAATCAAATAATGCCGTAGGCGCTTACGCGCTTTGGTCGAACACCATTGGCACTGATAACCAAGCAATGGGGCAGGACGCGCTGTACAGCAACACCACCGGCACGGCAAATGTTGCCATCGGTGATTCAGCCTTGGACAGCCTGACTGGCGGCAACTTTAATACGGTTATTGGGTGGTTGGCAGGAGATAATCTCACCACCGGTACCGATAACATCTATATTGGCGCAACCTCCGGCGGCCCCGCGGTCGAAACCGGCGCCATCCGCATCGGCGACCCTTTGTTTGTTTCGGGTTGCTGGATCGCCGGCATTTTCGGCAACCTCACGCCCGGCGTTCCCGTTTACATCAATGCAGCTGGCAAGCTGAGCACGACGCCCTCCTCGCAACGCTACAAGGAGAACATTAAGTCCATGGACAAGGCGAGCGAAGCGCTTTTCGCGCTCAAACCGGTCACCTTCCGTTATAAGAAGCAGTTGGACGCCACGGGAACCCCGCAGTTCGGATTGGTCGCTGAAGAAGTCGCAAAAGTGAATCCCGATCTCGTCTATCGCGATGATCAAGGGAAAATTTACTCAGTCCGCTACGAAGCGGTGAACGCGATGTTGCTCAATGAGTTCATCAAAGAGCATCGCATCGTGGAGAAACAGCAAGCCACGATGGCCTCGCAGGAAGCGCAAATTAAATGGCTAACCGAAACCGTAAAGCAGCAGGCCACACAAATTCAGAAAGTCAGCGCTCAGGTTGAAATGATCAGGCCGACGCCACAAGTCGTGGAGAATCATTAAACGTAACGACGGTAGCGAACCATCGCCAATCGCTATAGCTGAGCGAAGCAGGCCGGTTGCACGTTGGCCCGCTCTGGGCCCAGTTGCGCCCGGCTTGAAGCGTGGGTCCCTTGGCGGGCTGTAATGCCTTGCGTACGAACGCTTGCGAACCGGCACGGCACGCACACGAACGGTACACCGCCATCACTCTCTTCATTTCAAAAAGAGGATTTCTAAAAAAAGTTATTGACATTCAAAGCTCAAATTTGGTATACAGGCGGATGGTTCCAAAATAGACGAAGAATTTTGCCCGGTGGGTTCTTTGTCTTTTCGGAGCCCGGTGAACAAGAAACCAAAACAAAACATGGACCGGGAAAAGAGGAAAACACATCTCATGTATTCACTGATTCGACTTAAAACATTAGCTTCATGCGTTCTGGTATGCATTGCGTTTTTGCCGCAAATGCATGCAGCGCCAAACGCTCTTCCCCCGCCGCCACCGGACGGCTGCTATCCGGGATTTACGACCGCCGAAGGGTGCAATGCCCTTGCCAACCTCACCGGTGGCGCTGGAAACACAGGAATCGGTTGGTACTCGCTCTTTTTCGCCGGAGGCTCCAGCTTTAGCACTGGCGTTGGTGCTGGATCGCTCGTCCTTAACACTGGGGATTCGAATACCGCAGTGGGTGCGGCAGCGATGTTGCTCAACACTACCGGCACCGAGAACACGGCCACGGGAGTGGACGCGATGGTCTATAACGACACTGGCGATTTCAACGACGCCTTTGGCGGTTTCGCGCTCTTTAACAACACGGACGGATTCAGCAACAACGCGTTGGGCGATTCCGCGCTGTTTGAAAATATCCACGCCGCTCAGAACACAGCAGTTGGCGATCTGGCGCTCGCGAACAATGACGTCAGCGGAAATGGGGATGCCAATAACAACACTGCAGTTGGTGCGCAGGCGCTCGTCAATAATGGTGATGGCAGTGAGAACACAGCCGTGGGTACAGGGGCAGGCACAAACGTAGTCGATGGCTTCAATAACACTTACGTTGGCGACTTCGTTGGTACCGACGCCCCCGACGAAGACAGTACGATCCGCATCGGCGACCTCTCGAACGGAAACGGGGCAGGGTCCTTAGCCTGCTACATCGGTGGTATCTTCAATAACCCCCAGCCTGTTGGCGGCAGCGTTGTTGAAGTTACTCTAGACCTTTCGAACGACAAGCTTGGCTGGGCTGTTGGCCCGAACACTCCTTTGCAGGTGCCTCAACGTGCCGTACCAGCGCCTCGTGGTCGAGTGCAACCTGCCGCGCACGCCGAACACCAAGCCATCAACAAGAAAGTTGACAAGTTGCAAGCAACGGTCGCGCAGCAACAGAGACAAATAGAGACTCTCACAGCCCAGCTCAGAGAGCAGGCCGCCCAAATCCAAAAAGTGAGTGCCCAGCTTGAGATGGTCAAGCCGGCGCCACAGATGGTAGAAAATCGATAAAACGTTTTCCGGGGAGCGCTGTTAGAGAAGTCAGCGCCTTCCCGCATACAATTGTAACAAACAGCCGCCGCGCGAAACTCCGCGACGGCTGTTTTGTTTCTGGTAGCGACGCGCGTCGATTTCGATTCCCTCAGCCCGGCCCTTAAATATATTTTGCACAGGCCGCGCAAACTTTCATGCATCGTAGTACGAAGAAGAACACTGAACTCTTTACGCTGGGTCACTCTCCCGATCCCGACGATGCCTTCATGTTCTACGCAATGGCCGAAAACAAAATCGATCTTCGCGGTTATCGTTTCGACCATCGGCTGGAAGATATTCAGACGTTGAATGAGCGCGCGCGGCGCGGTGAGCTGCATATTTCCGCGATTTCCATCCACGCGTATGCCCACGTCGCCGACAAGTACGCATTGCTGCCGTGCGGCGCGAGCATGGGCGATGGATACGGACCAGTTGTCGTTGGACAACGCCGAAGCCCGAACGCCCGACGTCGAACATCGAATGCATCAATCCTACAAGTCTTCAATCCTTCAACGGCTGACGAAAGTGCTCGCGAGGCATTACATGATTGTGTAATTGCAGTTCCCGGAAAACTAACGAGCGCGTTCCTGGCGCTACAGCTCTTTCTTGGCGAATTTGATTTCATCGTCGTTCCCTTTGATCGAATTTTCGACGCCATAAAAACCGGCCAGGCTGACGCGGGTCTAATCATTCACGAAGGACAACTGACATACGAACGAACCGGTTTTGAAAAGATTGTCGATCTTGGCGAGTGGTGGAAACGCAAAACCAGCCTGCCATTGCCTCTTGGTGGAAATGTCGTGCGTAAAGACATTCCGCCCGCAGTCCGGCGAGATCTCAGCGGCATTGTTCGCCAAAGCATTGATTACGGTCTGGCGCATCGAGACGAGGCCGTGGGTCATTCGCTCGCTTACGCGCGCGATATGGGCGCGAAGCTAACCCGAAAATTCATTAGCATGTATGTGAATGAATTTACTCGCGACTACGGTGACAGTGGACGCTCGGCTATCCGCGAATTTCTGACCACGGCGTACGACAAAGGCTATATCACCGCGCCAATTCGAGTAGAATTTGTCGAATAATTCCGGAGCCACTGCCTTCTAGTCGTCGTGTCTCACTCACGCTTGGCGAAGCCACCGTTTGTTCGATATTTTCTAAGGAATCTGACTTAAGAATTTTCTTGCCACACCATTCGCAAGCGACATATCAATGATGTTTCGGTGAAGGCACTGCTGCCAGCCAGGGACGATCTTTTCCGTCTCGCCCGAGTCGGATCCTGCCTCATCGGCTGCGCGCTGCTCGGTTTTGCCGGCTGCTGGAAGACCGAACCGATCGACGAAGCGAAAGCCGCCGGAAAAACGACCGCCGATTTTCCGCAGATCACGGTCGACATCTTCAAACCGTTGGATGGCGGCATCGATCTTTCGCCCGAGGAGATCATGGGGCGCAACACTTGGAATCTCTGGAGCGGTGGCAACCAGCACTTTTGGAATCATGTCGCTCAGGACAGTTATGGATTGATGGATCTTTTGAAGATGCTCGACAACCGCAAATTTTCGCGCGGCGAGCGTTTCAAAATTCTCGGCCTGGTAAACGAGCCAGGATTTCGGGCCGCAAGTAAGCCGGATGAGTTTGGCTTGTGGCTTGATGAGCAAGTCGAACCGGAGCCGAAAGGCATCGACGAAACTGTTTACGGCAAGCCTTCGGGCGTGCTTGGCTTCCGGCTTTTCCCAAATCCGGAATTCAACGACGAAGCGCGCAAGAAATGGGACGGCGAGCGCTTCATGAACGATCCGTCCTATCATAACAACAAGCTCGTCCGTCCGTACCGCGTCGGTGTCGCGTGCGGCTCCTGCCACATCGCGCCGAATCCCAGCAATCCGCCGGATGACCCCGAAAATCCGCGATGGGAAAATCTCGCATCGGCGATTGGCAATCAATACATCAACGAGGGAAAAGTCTTTGCCTGCAATGTCGAGAAAGGCGGGTTCTTTTACGAAATGCTCGCTGCACAGCCGCGCGGCACCTCCGACACCTCCCGCATCGCGACAGATCACATCAATAACCCGAATGCAATCAATGCAATTTTTCTGCTCGCTGAACGCGAACGGATTGCAGTGCCCGAGAAAATGGCTGGCGGAACGCTCGCTTTGCCAGGGGAAGCAGAATCAACTCCAGTCCCCCATATTTTGAAGGATGGCGCCGATTCCATCGGTGTCGCCGGTGCAACGATTCGCGTTTACATCAACATTGGAATGTTTTCCGAATATTGGCTGACGCGCCACAACCGTTTGATCGGTCTGACAAAGCAACAGCCGTTCGAAATTCCTTACGCCCGCGAGCATTCCGTTTTCTGGCGCGCAACCGAGGAGCGTCTTCCAATGATCGCAGCTTTTTTCCGGCGCCTGAAACCGTTTCGTCTGGCGGACGCGCCCGGCGGACAAGCTTACATCACGACGGATTCAGCTGTAATGACGCGCGGAAAAGAAGTGTTCGCCGAAAGCTGCGCGGCGTGTCACTCGAGCAAACAACCCCCGCCGAATGTTGATCCGCACTCGGGCGAAGGAAAGGGCTGGTTCCGTGCGGAGGTGATGAAGCCCGATTTCTTGGAGAATAATTTCTTGTCAAACGACAGACGGTATCCACTCACTAAGAT
>WNGG01002752.1_pt1 | contig 21919 bp, 27 predicted proteins | sample 5400661 | NCBI WGS metagenome assembly WNGG01 (sample SAMN13153372, study PRJNA577476) | soil metagenome | isolation source: 100 cm soil or saprolite under Garry oak tree replicate 1 | place: USA:California | collected 2016-06-15
CCTGACATCTGAGCCTCACGCACCTCAGCGGCGAACTCACCCTCGAGAGCATCGATGACGCCTCGCAGGGTTTTCGGATCTACCCGGCGCTCCTCGCGAGCCTGAAACTCGCGCACCGCCGCCTGCAGTCTCGAGAGGGATGTTCCCCCTTCCCCCAGCATGCGAGAAGCATACCAAACAAATGTTTGGGAGTCAATACATTACACGCAAAGACGAAAAAAGCTGGACCCCACCCGGCGCTGCGCGCCGACCTCCCCTAAACCGGGGAGGTAAAGAGAATCAAGCACGCTTTCGGCCCTACGGGCCCACCCCAACCACCCTCATCCCAGCGCGTCCTCGTCGCCACGACTCCGGGCACTCCTCCCCTCACCGAGGCCCACCCCGACACCCTTCTCCCAGTCCGTCCTCGTACCAAGTACTCCAGGACGTTCTTTGTGCTGCCCTTCCTACGCCCCCGGGCTGGTCGTCGACGGCTCCGGCGTCGACGGCTCCGGCGTCTCCGGCGGCTTCGGGCTTGGCGGCGTGTCGGCGGCCTTTGGTGTGACCCTGGCCGGCAGGCTGGTGGTGGGCGGCATCAACGCTCGCCGCTCCGGGTACAGCGCCACCAGGAGCAAGGCGCAGGCCAGGCCGAATACGACCGGTCCGATGTTGAACGGCGCGCCGAGGAGGAAATGCGACCCGACCTCGAACCCGAACACGACGATGCCGTAGAGGATCCCCGCCCGGACCCAGCCGATGTTGGCGGCGGGGTTGATGGCGGCAGCCATAAGGCCGATGCCGAGCACCGCGCCGGCCGCCGACGTGTGCGTCCCGACCTGCTGATCGAGGGGAATCAGGGCGGTGCCGACCAGCGAGGCCGCGGCGCCGCCGACCAGCGCCATACCCATGAGGAGCATCACGACGGTCAAGAACAGCCTTTTCATGGCGCGACTGTATCGGAAGGGACCCCGGGTCGCGCCTCATAAGGGCGGGACTTCATCGGAGCCGCCGACGTTTAGACTCGGAATGATGACCAACGACGTTCACATCACACCCGAGGGCCTGGAGGCCGTCAGAAGCGAGCTTCGCGAGCTGACCACGGTCCGGCGCCCCGCGATCGTGGCGAAGATCAAAGCCGCACGCGAGTTCGGCGACCTGTCAGAAAACTTCGAGTATCACGCGGCGAAGAACGAGCAGGGAATGATGGAGGCCCGGATCAACGAGCTCGAGTCCATCGTCAAGAACCACGTGCTCATCGAGACGAGGAAGAGCACCGGAGTGGTGGCGATGGGCAGCACTGTGCGATTTGCGGAAGACGGCGAAGGCGAGGAGACATATCGCATCGTCGGCCCGGCCGAGGCCGACCCCAAGGCTGGACGCGTCAGCTACGAGTCGGCGCTCGGCAAGGCGCTGATCGGCCACAAGGTCGGCGAAGAAGTGGAGATCAAGACGCCGAACGCCGCATACAGGGTCCGCATCGTTGGCGTCGACTAACACGACCACCGCGACCCGGCTGGACGACCTCCGCGCCCTGATGCAGAGCCGCAAGGTCGACGCTGCGTTTGTGACGAAACCGGTTTCGATCGCCTATCTCACGGGCGTCCAAGCGAATCCTTACGAGCGGTTGATGGCGCTCGTAGTCGGACGAGACCACGTGACCCTCATCGTTCCCGCCATCGAGCTCGAGAACGCAGAGCGGGTCAACCCTGACGTCGATATCGACTCTTGGCGCGACGGCGAGGATCCGTACCGGGTCGTCCACCGCGCGCTGCATCGGTTCGATCGGCTCGGCGTCGAGAAGGACCACCTGACAATCGAGATCGGCGAGGCCTTGCGGGAGCGCGTGGGAGCGACCGAGATGGAGGACGTCGGTCGCGAGATCCGGCGCATGCGCCTGATCAAATCGGACGTGGAGCTGGAGAAGCTTGCCCAGGCGGCCGCCATCACCGACGCCGTCACCGACGAAATCATCGGCGGGCTGCGTGCGGCCAAGACCGAGCTGGAGGTTGCGGTTGCGCTTGGGGCGTCGATCGGCGCCGGCGGCGGGACGCTGGCATTCGAGTCCGTCGTCCTGTCAGGTCCCAATTCGGCGCTGCCCCACGGCCGGCCTTCGGGGCGCCGTCTCGAGAAGGGTGACCTTGTTCTCCTCGATTTCGGCGCCGCGTTCGAGGGTTACCGGGCTGATACGACGCGCGTGGCAGTCGTCGGCGAGCCCAGCGCGCGGCAGCGCGAGATCCACGGCCGTCGATTCGGCCGCGCGGGGCGTAATCGAGGCGGCCGGGCTGGGCGCGAGCTTCTTCCACCGCACCGGCCACGGGCTCGGCCTCGAGACGCACGAGGACCCGTCCCTCGACCCCGGCTCGACCACGAAGCTGGAAGTGGGGATGGTGTTCACAGTCGAGCCGGGGATCTACATCCCGGGGTGGGGCGGTGTCCGGATCGAGGACGATCTGGTGGTCGAGGAGGACGGGTGCCGGTTGCTCACCTCAGCCGACAGGTCGCTCCGAGTGGTCCCTTCATGAGTGATCATCCCCACCCAGGCGGGTCGCTTCGCGAGCGGCCCGACCTCCCCGCGCGGCGGGGAGGCGCGGGGCCGACCTCCCTACTTGGTGGGGAGGTGAAACCCGACCTCCCCGCGCGGCGGGGAGGCGAGATGCTGGCGCCGGGGATGCGGCGCACGGCGCAGCGGTCGATGGTCTACAACGCGATCGTGCGCCTGGGCGGCCACTGCACAGCCGACGAGATCACAGCCGAGCTGCACAAAACCCAGCCGCGCTTTCCGCGGAGCACGGTGTACCGCTCGTTGGAAGCGCTCACCGCCTCGGGCTCGGTTTACGCCGCGCACCTGGGCGACGGCCCCACCCACTATGAGCTGGCGTCCGGCGACCACCACCACGCTGTCTGTCAGCTTTGCGGCGGCGTCCTCCACATCGAAGAAGCGATGGTGACCGAGCTTGAGTCGCACCTCGAAGAGCTGCATCGCTTCAAGCCGCTGCACACCGAGGTGCTCGTGGTCGGCGTCTGCGAAACATGCTCGCGAACACCAGGGCGAAAGTCCGCGCGCCGCCACACGCTCGAGCACGTCCACCACGCCGGAGGCGGCACAGGCTCCTGATAGAGTGGTCGCGCTGGCGGCCGCGTCCATAAATGAGGGGACACCATTGGAGCCAAAGATCGTCGGAACCGTGATGCCTGTGCTCGAGCTGAGCATGCAGCCCAGCGAGAAGGTTTTCGCCGAGTCGGGCCAGATGGGCTGGCTGTCCATGGCGATCCAGATGGAGACCTCGATGTCTGCCGGCGGCCAGCAAGGCGGCTTCATGAGTGCTCTCGGCAGGGCGGTGGCGGGCGGAACGCTTTTCATGACCGAGTACACCGCGGTCGGCGGTCCAGGCCTGCTGGCCTTCGCAGCCAAGCTGCCCGGCCAGATCCTGCCCCTCGAGATCGCGCCCGGCCAGGGTTACATGTGTCACCGGCACGGCTTCATGTGCGCGACGCCCGGAGTGCAGTTCTCAGTCGGCTTCCAGCAGAGGTTGGGCGCAGGGGTTTTCGGCGGCACCGGGTTCACCATGCAGCGCCTGCAGGGTCAGGGGCACGCATGGGTTGAGCTTCATGGCGAGGTCGTCACATATGACCTCCAGGCGGGCAACACGCTGCGCATCCACCCCGGCCACGTCGGCATGTTCCAGGAGTCGGTGCAGTTCAGCATCACCTCCGTGCCCGGCATCAAGAACGCGTTCTTCGGCGGGTCCGGCCTCTTCCTGGCCGCACTCACGGGCCCCGGTCGCGTGTGGCTTCAGTCGATGAGCATGCAGCACCTCGCGCACGCGATCCAGGAGTACCTTCCGAAGGCAAGCTGAGGATTCGGCGCACGTCAACTCGTTGGTTCGGAGGAGTGGGCAATGGGGCGATACATGTTCCAGGCGACGTACTCGACCGAGGGCATCAAGGGCGTTCTCAAGGACGGAGGCACCGGCCGGCGAACCGCAGTCGAAGCGGCGATCAAGTCGTTGGGCGGCAAGCTCGAGGCGATCTATTACGCGTTCGGTGACACTGACGTGTACGTCGTCGTCGACGGCATCGACAACACGACCGCGGCCGCCTTTTCCATGGGTGTCGCCTCCACGGGAGCGCTGTCTCATCTCAAGACGACGGTGTTGATGACGCCCGAAGAGATCGACCAGGCCGGCAAAAAGACGATGTCGTATCGCGCCCCCGGGCGCTGACCGTCACACATGGCGACTCGCTGGCTCACGTTCGATTGCTTCGGGACGCTGGTCGACTGGCGTCACGGCATCGGCACGACCGGGGAGCTGCTTTTCCCGGGGCGAGGCGCTGACGTTCTCGCCGCCTACATAAAGATCGAGGCCGAGGTCGAGAAGGAAAAACCATTTCGCCGGTACCGCGTCGTCATGGCGGAAACCCTGCGCCGCGCGGCGGCGAGCCTCGACCTCGACCTCAAGCACGACGACGCGACGGCGCTGACGTCGACGATCCCGCATTGGCCCGTCTTCCCCGATGTCGGGCCGGCCCTTCGCGCAGTTCACGCCGATGGTTGGAAGCTAGCCCTGCTTACCAACTGCGATCGCGACCTCATCGCGCTCACCGAGCGAAGGCTCCCCGAGCCGTTTGACGCGGTCATCACCGCCGAGGACGTTTCGGCCTACAAACCGGACCACGCGCATTTCGCGCGTTTCGAGTCAGTGTTCGGCGGCTCGGCAGACGCGTGGATCCACGTCGCGCAGAGCTACTACCACGACATCCTGCCGGCAGCCGCGCTCGGCATCCGAAGGATCTGGGTGAACCGCCAGGGTGAGAAAGACGACCCTACGGTCGCCGACGCAGTGCTGCCGGGGCTCGCCAATCTTCAAGAGGCCATCAAGAAGCTCCCCGTAGCGACCTGATGATCAAGGCCCACACCGACGTCGTCGGCAGCCTGCTCCGGCCGCCCGACCTGCTCCAGGCACGCAAGGAGCGCGAGGCGGGCATCATCACGCCGGCGCGATTCAAGGCCATCGAGGACGCGGCCGTCGACGCGGCGGTGAAGCTTCAAGAGGACGCCGGCATCGACGTGGTGACCGATGGCGAGATGCGCCGCCTTTCCTTTCAAAGTGCGCTCACCGACGCGGTCGACGGATTCGGTGACGTTCCGCTCGATGCGTTTCTCTGGGGCGAATGGCACAGCGACGTCCTGGGGGAGATGAACATCAAGCGTCCGGCTGAGCTGGGTGTCACGGCCAAGCTGCAGTGGCGCCGGCACCTGGCGGCCGAGGACTTCACCTACTTGCGCTCGCGCGCCACGCGGATCGCGAAGGTGACCCTGACGAGTCCGAGCCTCTACGCGAACCTCTGGTCTCAAGAGCGTTCGGGTGAGGTCTATCCGACGCTCGACGACTTTCTCGCCGACGTGGTCGCCATCTACCGCGGCGAGGTGGACGAGCTCGCTCGACTGGGCTGCACGTACATCCAACTCGACGCTCCTCACTACCCGTTGCTCATCGAACCGAAGTGGCGCGCCTTCTACGAGGCCAGGGGCTGGAGCGTGGATCGCTGGCTGTCACACGGGATCGACCTCGACAACACCGTCATTGCGGGCCACGACGACGTGACCTTCAGCATGCACATGTGCCGGGGAAACCAGGTCAGCCGCTGGCTCGTCTCGGGCGACTACGAACCGATCGCCCGACAGATCTTCACGAAGATCAACGCCCAGCGCTTGCTTCTCGAGTACGACGACGAGCGGTCGGGCTCATTCGCGCCGCTGAGGCACGTGCCCGACGACAAGATGGTCATCCTGGGCCTGGTCACCACCAAGACCCCGCGTCGCGAGACCGTCGACGAGCTCGTCGAAAGAATCACCGAGGCCGCGCACCACATGGACCTCGAGAGGCTTGGGCTGAGCCCGCAGTGCGGATTCGCCACCTCCATCATCGGCAACTCCATCACCGTCGAGGACGAGAAGGCCAAGCTGTCGGCCATCGCGCAGACGGCTCGGCGCGTATGGGGGCCGTCTAGCTGAAGTCGTCCAGCTCGACGCTCGCCCGGTAGACGCGGCGGGCGGGACCCGACTGGACGAGGTTCCCAGACGCCATTCGCCGCACCTCCAGGTCTCCGCCTGGCATCTGCACCGTGACCTGGTCGTCGACGAGGCCGGCCCGTATGCACGCCGCCGCGACCGCGCTGGCGCTGGTCCCGGAAGCCAGCGTGTAGCCGGCGCCGCGTTCCCAGATCTCGATGCGCACGTGGCTTCTATCGACCACCTCGAACAGCTGGACGTTGGTGCGCTCGGGGAAGGCCGGGTGGGTTTCTATGTGAGGGCCCAGCTCGATGCAGCGCGCAAGAGTCACGGGCTGGTCGAAGACCACGCAGTGAGGGTTGCCGACCGAGACGAGCATCGCCTCCACGCCGCCCACGCGAGTGTCGAGGTGCACACGGTCGGGCTCGCCGTCGAACAGAGCCGGCAGGTCGGCGGCGCGGAACGACGCACGACCGATGTCCAGCTCGCTGGTGACCTCGGCGCCCTCGCGCCGGAGCATCCGCACCGGGTTGGCGCGGCCGACGGTGTGGAGGTCGAACCGGTCGCCGGCGCTGTGCTCGAGGACCGCGTGGGCGGCGGCGATGCGGAGCCCGTTGCCGCTCTTCTGGGCCTCCGAGCGGTCCGGGTTGAAGATGCGAACCGTCATGCCAGCCGGGTCGAAGGCCAGCAGGCCGTCCGCACCGAGGCCGCGATGGCGGTCGCACAGCACGGGCAGCATGGGCACGATTTCGTCGAGCCGTGCGGGCAGGTCGAGGACCAGGTAATCGTTGCCGAGCGCCTGGTACTTGATGAGATCGATTCGCATTAGCGCGCCTATCATCCGGAATCAGCCGGGGTGGCCGCCGGTTGTCATAAAATGCAATGACCATGCAGGATCTCGTTTGGCCTGCCCAGCGTCTGGTGCACAACCCGGCCTGCTTCTGTAGCTAGGCCCCCGGCTTGAGCTCGCGCCCGCACAGGGCGCGCCCTTTCGACCGGTTTTCTCTCGAGCGACATCGGTTACTGATTTGCATTTTTTGGAGGTTGAGAATTGAGCTCATCGACATCAACCAAGCCCCTCGTCTCGACCGAGTGGGTTGCGGAACACGGCAAGGACAATGGCGTCCGTGTGGTCGAGGTGGACGTGGATCCCAGCAACTACGAGAAGGGCCACATCGAAGGCGCGGTCGGCTGGAACTGGAGGAAGGACCTTCAGCAGCAGGTCCAGCGGGACGTGGCCAGCAAGGAGCAGCTTGCGAACCTGCTTGGTCAGAGCGGCATCACGCCGGAGACCAACATCGTCCTGTACGGCGATAACAACAACTGGTTTGCCGCCTACGCCTACTGGGCCCTGAGGTATTACGGGCACGACAAGGTCCAGCTGGTCGACGGCGGCCGCGTCAAGTGGGAGAAGGAAGGGCGCCCTTACAGCAACGACGTACCGAGCTATCCCGCCAGCAGCTACCACTTCCACGGCTCGCCGCGTGAAGACATTCGCGCTTACAAGGACCACGTGCAGTCGAAGCTCGGCAAAGCCGGGCTCGTCGACGTCCGCTCACCGAAGGAGTTCTCGGGCGAGCTGCTGGCTCCGGAGAACCTTCCCCAGGAGGGCGCGCAGCGCGGCGGTCACATCCCGACCGCGGTCAGCATCCCGTGGGGCACGGCCGTCAACACCGAGGACGGCACCTTCAAGAGCACCCAGGAGCTGAAGGAGATCTACGGCGGCAAGGGCATCACGCCCGAGCGCGAGGTCATCGCGTACTGCCGCATCGGCGAGCGCTCAGCCCACACGTGGTTCGTGCTCAAGGAGCTCCTCGGCTACGACGACGTGCGCAACTACGACGGCTCGTGGACGGAGTGGGGAAGCTCGATCCGGGTCCCCATAGAGAAGTAATGGCGCTCACGACCGTCGACCACGCCGCGCTCAAGGTCAACCAGACCGGGATCGTGGCGACCGTGCTCGTCGCGTTCTTCGGCAGCCTGTTCTTCAGGCCGCTCCTGGTTTTGATCCCGCTGCTTGCGGTGGTGCTGCTGCTGGGCACGTTCGCGCCGCAGCTCGCGCTGTTCAAGCAGATCTACTTCAAGATCCTGAAGCCGCGCGGCATCGTCAAGCCGCGGCCGGTGCAGGATCGGCCCGAGCCCCATAACTTTGCGCAAGGGCTCGGCGGTGTCTTCCTGGCGATCTCCTCGGTCCTGCTCGTGCCGGTGCCGGTTCTCGGCCTGGCGCTCGCTCTTCTCGTGGCTGTGCTCGCATTCGTCAACCTCGCGTTCGGGTACTGCCTGGGCTGCCAGATCTACTACCGGCTTGGCAAGGCGGGCCTCATCAGGGCATGAACACACAACTCTGGGCTTTGGCGGTGGCGGGCACGGTTGTGCTTGCTGCCGCCGGCCTGGAGGCCTACCGGGCCGCGCGTGCCCGGCGGCTCGCGGCCGGCGCCACAGCGGAGCCCGCGCGCGAGCCGTACATCCTCTATTTCACGGGCGAGAGCTGCACGGTGTGCCGCACGCACCAGGAGCCGGCGCTCGCAAAGCTGGAAGGCGTGCGCGTGGACAAGGTCGACGCCATCGCCGAACGCGAGCTTGCGGAGCGCTTTCAGGTCTACACGCTGCCGACCACTGTCGTGATGGCCCCAGACGGCCGCGCGCTCCACGTCAACTACGGATACGCGCCGGCGACCAAGCTGGACCGCCAGCTGGCCGAGGCGCGAAACGGTTCTGCAATGGAGCACGCCGCCACCGCCTAAGCTGGTCCACTGATGCGCCGGCTGGTCCTGGTTTCCATCGCGCTGCTCGTCGTCGCGGCCGCCTGCGGCCAGTCGCAGTCGCCGACGTCCAGCGAGTTGGTGCTGGGGGCGATCTACCCGCTCAGCGGCTCGCAGGCCCAGGGCGGCAAGGAGGAGCTGGCAGGTGTCAAGGCAGCCCTCCAGCTGGCCGAGAGCAGCGGCGCCATCAAGACAAAGGTCCGCCTCGACGTCGTCGACGCGACCACGCCGGAGGCGGCGACCGCCGCGGTCGACCACCTGGTGCGCGACGACCACGTGCCTGCGATTTTTGGCACCTACGGCAGCACGCTTTCGGCGGCCGCATCGGCCCGCGCCGAGCAGTTGAAGACCGTTTACTGGGAGACGGGCGCAGTGGCGGATCCCATCACGGCCCACCGCCACTACGTGTTCCGTACGGTCGCCACCGGAAGCTCGCTCGGGCGCATGGCGGTCACGTTCACAAACGAAGTCCTTATCCGGAGCTACCACCTGCAGGCGCCGCGGGTCGTGGTCATCCAGGTCGGCGACGTGTACGGCCGCTCCGTCGGTGGCGGCGAGGTCGCCCTGGCCGCCAAGCTGGGCGTCTCGGTGGCGGACGTCGTCGAGTACAACCCGTACGCATACGACGCCGACGCGATCGCGGCCCGCGTCGCCGCCATGCACCCGGATTTCGTCTGGGACGTGAGCTACCTGGACGACGGCGTCGCGATCTGGCAGGCGCTGCTTCGCGACCATGTCGCACTGAAGGGAGCGATCGGCACCAGCTCGGCCTTCTGCATGCCCGACTTCGGCAGGCGCCTGGGCTCCGGCGCGGTCGGCGTGTACGCGGCCGACAAGCCCGACGGCGACATCAGCTCCGCAGCCATCTCTCCAGCAGGGCGGGCCCTGCTGGATGAGGCGCGTTCCGTGTATGCACGCACCAATGGCGGCGCATCGATGTCGATTCCCGCGCTGGCCGGATTCGTCGGTGGCTGGACTCTTTTCCACGACGTCCTCGGCGCGTTGCCCACCTCGGTAAGCTCGGAGTCCATTCGGGCCGCAGCGTTGAACGTCGACGTGCCGGTCGGCGACAGCGTCAACGGCGGCGGCGTGCGGTTCGGCGCGGCAGGCTCCCTGGATGAGGGTCAGAACACGCGTGCGGCGGCGGTGGTGGGTCAGTGGCAGGCGGTGGGGGTCATGAGGGTCGTTTACCCGTCCGCTTACGCGACCGGAAGCCCGCAGCTTTCCGTGCAGTCGCCTTAGACCCTAGCTTCCTGGCGCTCTCCAGGCCATCGAGGATCAGGTCCAGCCCGAACTCGAACTCGTCAGCGTAGTCATAGCCCGGCTTCATCGCGTGGTCGGTGATCATCTCGGCCAGATGGGGGTATTCACCGGCGAGCTGCCGGAGGATGCTCGCCCCGACCTCCGCGACCTGCTCCCGGGATTGGAGCGGAATGTTGATCTGCTGGAGCGCGAATCCGTAGACGTAGCCGTCGATGACGGAGACGCCGTGAGCGGCCATGACCAACGTAAAGCCATCGTTGCGAAGGCTTCCGAGCACCGAGTCGTGGTGGCGTAGGGTCGCCGGACCGGGTCTGGTCCGGGACTGCATCAGGCTCGGCGCCCACGGATGGCGGAGCAGAGCTTCGTGCGCCGAGATGGCGCGCCCGCGCGCAGCCGTCTTCCAGGGAGCTCGTTCGGCGGGCAAAGCGATCTCGCCAAAAACGAGGTCGACGATGCCGTCGAGAATGCCGTCCTTGTTGGCGACGTGGTTATACAGTGACATCGCCTCGACGCCGAGCTTCTCGCCGAGCTTGCGCATGCTGAGTGACTCGATCCCATCCTTATCGGCAAGATCCAGGGCGGCGCGTAGCACCCGCTCCCGGCTCAAGGGGGCTCGTTGCTTGGTGGTCGGGTCGGTTTGTATGGCCATCGGGTGTTCCTCTTGACAAACTTACAGCGTATGTGCAAACTTACGCCATAAGCTTACACCGTATGTTCCAGGAGCGCACCATGACCTCACCCAAACGTCTCGCGCGAATCGCCGGCGCCCTCTACCTGCTCGTCGGCATCTTCGGCGGTTTTGCGGAGGGATACGTGGATCCCAAGATGTACGCCGCCGGCAACGCGGTGGCCACGGCTGGAAACCTTGTCGCAAACTCCGGACTTGTCCGGATGGGAGTCGTGTCCCACCTGTTGGACGCGACGTTCTTCATCTTTCTGGCCCTGACCCTCTACATCCTGCTGAAGCACGTGCACAAGAGCGTCGCGAGGGCGATGGTGGTCCTCGTTGCACTCGCGACGGGCATCATCAGTCTCAATGCGGTCTTCGAGTTCGAAGGTATGCGGGTCGCAACCGACGGTTCCTACGCGGCCGCCTTGGGCATCCCTGGTTCAAACGCCCTGGTGCAGCTCCTGCTCGACATGCAGCACTACGGGACATTCATCGCGCAGGTCTTCTTCGGCCTGTGGCTGGTGCCGATCGGGTACCTCGCGTACAAGTCATCAGGCTTGCTCCCCAAGTGGCTCGGCGTCTTGCTCATCGTTGGTGGCGTCTGCTACATCGTGGACCTGCTCGCGGCCTTCCTTGCCCCCGACCTAGGTCCGAAGTTGCACGGCTTCGTTGTCATCCCGGCGGCAATTGCGGAAGTCTCGACCGTCCTGTACCTGCTGGTGGTCGGCGTGAAGACACCAAAGCCACAGCGCGCACTCGCCGCATCCGTCGCTGCGTAAAGCTGTAACTCCCCACCCGGCCCCGCCCATGGGGCGCGGCCGACCTCCCCGCGGCGCGGGGAGGCAACGCCTATTCCAGGGAGCGTTGGACCAGCGTGATGTCCATCCAGCGGTCGAACTTGTGCGCCGCATTTCGGATCGTGCCGACCGCTTCGAACCCCAGGCGGGTGTGAAGCTGGAGCCCGGAACGGTTGTCGGTCGCAATCGTGGCCACGATCGTGCGGTAGCCGAGGCCTCGCGCCTCGTTGATCAGCTCGCTGAGGAGGGCCTTGCCAATCCCGCGGCCCTGGTGGACGGGGTCGACGTAGACGAGATCCTCCACCACGTCGAAGCCTCGCTGATTCCACGGAAAGAGTCGAGCCCAACCGACGACTCCGGTCTCGTCGGTAGCGACCAGCAGCTTGGACCTCTTGCCATGAGCCTCCCACCAGTGCGCCGCCTCCTCGGTGTCGAGCGGCTCGGAGTCGATGGTGGCGAAGGTCTGGTTCACCGCCCAGTTGTAGATGCCGACGATCGCGCGCAGGTCGTCGTGGGTGGCGGCTCGGATGGCTGCTGCCTTGGCTGCTTTCGCCATTACTCAGTGATCATTGCACGTGAATCCGCTCCGGGGTGACCTTGACGATCACGCGCGTCTGGTCCGGCCGGAAACCCTTGAACGCCCGCCCCGTGTACATGCGCGCAAGCTTCTCGATGTGCTCCTTGGCGCCCTCGGTGATCATCTCCGCCCGGCCCCGGATGGCGAGGGCGTCGTGGTAAGGGCGCTTGGGGTCGAAGACGGTGATCGCAACCCGGTTGTCTCGCGCGAGGTTGCGGGCTTTGAGGCGCGGGAAAGCCGTGTTGAAGTAGATGAACCGGCCGTCGGTTTCGATCCAGACGATGGTCGCCTCGGGGCTGCAGTCGGGCATAACGGTCGCGACCGTCGCGTAGTGCAGACCGTTCAGGATCCGAACCTGTCTCTGCGTGAGCTTGATCACGCTGATATTGTCCGCGGGCATGGCTGCTGAGCGCCGTCCCGACATCCGCACGCCCCTGCCAGGCCCGAAGGCTGCCGAATGGATCGCACGGGACGCCAAAGCGATGTCGCCGAGCTTCACGCGGACCTACCCGTTCGTCATGGACCACGGCAACGGGTGCTGGGTGACCGACGTCGACGGCAACCGATTCCTGGACTTCACCGCCGGCATCGCGGTCGTCACCACCGGGCACTCGCACCCTCGCGTCGTAGCCGCCATCGAAGAGCAGGCCCGGAAGTTCCTGCACATGTCGGGCACGGATTTCTACTACCGCACCGAGATCGAGCTGGCCGAGCGGCTCGAGGCCAAGATCCTGCCCGGCACGCCGGCGAAGGTGTTCTTCACGAACTCGGGGGCCGAGGCGATCGAAGGCGCCATGAAGCTTGCCCGCTACGCAACCGGCCGCCCCAGCTACATCGCCTTCATCGGCGCCTTCCACGGCCGGACCTTCGGCGCGCTTTCGCTGACCGCGTCCAAGGCCAGCCAGCGCCGTCGGTTTGCACCGCTGCTGTCGTCCGTGTTCCACGCGCCCTACCCCTCCGCGGCGCGAGGTGTGACGACCGACCAGACGATGGCCCACCTCGAGGAGCTGTTCAGCACCGTCGCGCCGGCCGAAAGCGTGGCTGCCGTCTTCGTCGAGCCCATCCAGGGCGAGGGCGGCTATCTCGTCCCACCGGACGACTTCCTGCCGCGCCTGCGCGAGCTGACCGGCAAGTACGGGATCCTGCTCGTCGCCGACGAGGTGCAGTCGGGCATGGGCCGCACGGGGAACCTGCTCGCGGTGGAGCATTGGGACGTCGAGCCCGACATCGTCTGTCTCGCCAAGGGCATCGCCTCTGGCCTGCCGCTCGGCGCCTTTGTTGCACGGGCGGAGCAGATGAGCTGGCCGCCGGGCTCACACGGGAGCACGTTCGGCGGCAATCCAATTGCCTGCGCAGCCGGGCTGGTCACTCTCGACCTCCTCGAGGAGGGACTCATGGAGAACGCCGCGAAAGTCGGCGCGCAGCTGCAGGACGGGCTGCGCGAGATCGCGTCCACCCACAGCGAGATCACAGACGTCCGCGGACTCGGCCTGATGCTGGCGCTGGAGCTGAAGACCGCTGATGCGGCGAACCAGCTGGTGCAGAACGCCTTCGAGCGCGGGCTCCTGCTGCTTACGGCCGGCTCGCGCGCGGTTCGCATCTGCCCGCCCCTCGTGCTCGATTCCGAAGAGGCCGCAACCGGCCTCGAGATAATCGAAGCGGCGCTGCCCTAACCCCCGAACTTCGCCGGTAACCTGGCTGCGGCCGCGGTGGCGATGACGTCCGCGATGGGATACGTCGCCGATGCCGCCGTGTGATCGTCAGAGGCGACCTGCGCCAACGCCTTCGAGTGCTGTTCGTCGATCACCTTGATCAGATCCGCCACCTGGCTCTGGACCGGGTAGCCGATCGCGGCGTCGGTCAGGTCGACCGAGTCATGCACGAGGCTCGTGAACTGCGACACGAAGTCGTTCGACAGGCTGTCGGAGGCGGCCTGCCGGCTCGAGGCTGCTGCGTTGCTCGCGTAAACGACCAGCTCGGCGTCACGCGCGTTCCACACCTGGTCGAACCTGGTGCCGATCGCTGTTCCAAACACCTGGCTGAAGAGGGTTCCCAATGCATCGGCGTTGGCCGAAAACGCGGTCAGGGCCGCCGCCTGCTCCCTGTTGCGGCCGGCCGCCGTGGCGCCGGTTGCCATCGTGGCGAGGTAGGAATGCTCCTCGAGCAGGGCCGCGAGCGAAACGCGGAAGTCGACCGCCTTGTTGGAGGGATCGCCGGGATACCTGTCCTGGAACTTTCGAGCGATCGCCGGCGCGAGGGCGTCGCCGATACGCAACGCCTGGGCGTAGGCGCGGTGCAGGTCCGCGAACATCTTGGTGTTGTTCAGCGCCGCCTGGTCGTCGATGATCGCCTTGGTCTCCAGCACTTGCTCGGTCGCCAGTTGGGTGATGGGATCGAGCGGTATCGACGTCATCGAGCTCATGAACTGCGCGAACTTGGGCACGAAGCCGTTGACGAGCCCGGACGCCGCGCCGTTGGATTCGGCCGCGTTGTGGCTGACGATGCCGACCGTGTAGTCGACGAAGTAGTTGTTCTGCTCAGCCCAGACCTGGCCGAAGCGAGTGGCCGCGCTGGTTCCCAACGCGGAGCTCATGACATCACTGAGATCGCTCGCGTTGATCGTGAGCAGGGTGGCGTAACCCTTGTATTCGTCGGCGCGGTTCGCGGCGGCGGCAAGCGACTCCTTGGCGATCACCATGACGTGCTCGCCGAGCAGAGCGTCGAGGCGGACCCTGAGGTCGGCCGCCTTCGAGTCGGCCGTGATGCGAGGACTGCTCGGCGATGAGGTCCGCGTGCCCGACGCGGTCGTTCCCGATGTCGAGCTGGAGCACGAGATGGCGGCCAGGATCGCGATCACGACGAGTGCCCCGAGCCGGAAGAAACTCAAACCACCAGGGTCTTACCATGATTCGGCCATGGCGGAATGGCTGCTGGTGGACGGGTCGAGCCTCATCTTTCGGGCTTTCTACGGAGTTCCGCAGACGAACGTCGCCCCCGATGGGACGCTGATCAACGCGGTCAGAGGCTTCCTCGACAACCTCGCGCGAATCGTCACCGAGCGCAAGCCGCGACGGGTGGCGGTCACCACCGACGAGGACTGGCGCCCGGATTGGCGGGTGAAATTGATTCCGAGCTACAAGGAGCACCGGACCGGCGAGCCGGTGCCGCATGCCCTCGAGCCGCAGATGCCGGTGATCATGGAAGCGCTGGCGGCAGTCGGCGTCGACGCCGTGGGCCTCGAAGACTACGAGGCAGAGGACATCATCGCCACGCTGGTCTCGAAGGTGAAGCCACCGGTCGAGATCGTGAGCGGCGATCGCGACCTGTTCAGCCTCATCCGCGACCGCGACGTGGTCGTGCTCTACCCGGAGAAGGGAGGGCTGGCGCTCGTCGACGAGGACGAGGTGGCGCGGCGCTACTCCATCCCCGGGCGCTCCTACGCAGATTTCGCGATTCTGCGCGGCGATCCCTCGGACGGTCTTCCCGGCCTCGCGGGCGTCGGGCCCAAGAAGGCGGCCGACCTGGTGCGCCGCTACGGTTCGGTGCAGGCGATGATCGATGCGGGGGTGTTTCGGTCCGCTGACGCCGAGTACCTCGACAAGGCGAGCCGGGTCGTGCCCCCCGTGACCGACCTCAAGATCAAGGTGCCGCCCGGCCGCCGAGACCGCTATCCGGAGCACCCCAGGAAGGTAGAGGAGATGGGTGCGCGCTACGGGGTGGGAGGCTCCCTGAAGCGACTCTCAGAGGCTCTCGGCAAGATGCCCAGGTGACTTACGAACTGCTTACATCGCGCAGGGGATGATCTGACGTCCGGTCGCGATCGTATTTCCTGTTGTGACCCTGACGTGGATCCTGCTGCAGCGGCGAGGCCCGAGGTGGAACCGTGGAGGTAGGGCTGTGCGCCTCATGCAGGCACTCGCGGACGATTCCGGGCAAGCACAGCACGTTCTGGATGTGCGAGAGGTCGAAGACGGACCCGTCGTTTCCCCGCTACCCGCGCCTGCCCGTGCTGCGCTGCCGCGGATACGAGTCTCGAGGGACCGCCACTAAGGACCCGGACTCGCAACCCTGATCAGGGCCAGGGGCTGACCTGCCGCACCGCCGAACGTCGTCGGACTGTGCGACCCGGTCATCGGCATCTCGGCGATCATCCCGGCGTCGTTGACCGCGTAGAGGTTCGCGCCGTCGGGGCTCATCGCGAGGCTCCAAACGGTCCAGCCCGACAGCTGGCGGTCGTGCGCCTTGAGCGAGGCGGTGTCGACCCACACAAGTCCGGTCTTGCCTGCGACCACCAGCGTCTTGCCGTCGGGGCTGAGCACCGCGCCGCTCGCTCCGAACTCCTTGGCCTCGACGTCCTGGATGAAGAATCCCGAGCCGGCCGTCGCGATGGCGATGTGGCCGGTCCGTGCGATCGAGGGCGGAGCGTTGCCGTTCAGGTTGATGTCCGCGATGATTCCGGTCGCTCCGTTGGCGGCGTACAGACGCGAGCTGTCTGCATTGAGGGCCAACGACCAGTGGAACTCGTTGACGTCGGCCGAATAGCCGGTGCCGGGAAGTTCGATGCAGTACGCGATCCCCGACTCGTCGAGCGCGAGCGCGTGGATGAACGAGCTCTTGTCCTGGCGGACGTACACGCTGTAGAGCCACTGACCGTCTCGTGACGGAACTCCGCTCAGGCGCAGGCCGCCCATTGCGGTGCTGCCGTCGGCTTTGTCGAAGATGACGTTCGGGTAGAGCTGGCCTGCCCCGACGTCATAACGACGCACGAAGTACTCGGCGTCGGTGACGTACTGGATCACGAAGATGCGCTGGCCATCGTTGCTGACGGCATCAAAGGTGAAGAAGCCCTTGAGATCGACATGCACTGGTGCCTTTGCGTATGAGGTGTCGATCAGAAGCAGGTGGGTCGCGCTGGGAATGGTGGAGGTGGAATCGAATGACTGTAGGACGAGCCAGCGGCCGTCCTGAGAGAGGCCGCCCGGCACTCCGTTCATCGTCGCCGGTGGCAATTCGTAGGCGCCCGGCAATGCCAGCGTATGCAGGGTGGCTCCGGTCAATGGATCGATGTCCGCCAGCGTCTTCCCCGTGATCGCGTAGAGGTGCGTCCAGCCAGGCGAAGGACTGCCCAGCGGGAGGCGGAGCTCGACCGAGTGCGAGCGCGAGTCGATCACCGATACGTTCTGGGAGCTGCTGGTGGAGGCCGCCTCGTACAGCTTGTAGTGCCCGGTCGGAGCCGGACCTCCAAGCATCCGCCCGCAGCCGGCCACGATCATCAAAGCCCCGATCGCCAGGACCAAACCTCGCATGTTCTTCACCTCGCCTCCCATACACCGCTGCCAGCAGCTGGGTTCCCTCAGGTGAGCGAGGCGGTGATCTCCAGGGCCTGGGATTTCGTCATATCGCCTTCGATGCGGACCACGGTGCCGTTGTCGTCGATCAGCAGAGTGTTGGTCGCCAGCCGCAGCGTTTCGTCACGGGTGTTGCCGTCTGCGTCGATGAAAAAGAAGTCGTGAGGCTTGCCGCTGATCCAGTAGCCCTGGTGACCGTTCACGGTCACCTCCTCCATGGTGGTGCCGTTGCCGATGATCTTCCCGAAGAACTGGGAGTTGGCTTCGCCGGTGGCCTCGGTGATGAGCACCGCGACACCGGTCTCGCCCGAAGTCTTCAAGCCGGGGCGAGCCGAATACACGACGGTCACCTCACCCTGAGGCGGGCCGCTTGGCGGCAGCTGCAGGTAGACCTCGTCGGGCTGGCCGAGCGAGGGCGGCACTACGATGTGCCACTTCACCTTGCTCTGCGCTTCCGCCAGCGTGGTCAGGTTGCCGAGGCCGAGCCTCTGGCCAAGCGGGCCGGGAGGCCGCGGCGAAGGCGTGGGGATGACGCTCTGCCGGTTGAAGGTGGTGTGGAGATTGATCCAGCTCGCGATCGCCTCCCTGGACGGGGCGTAGGCGAGCAGGGCCGCCAGGGCGATCAGGACAAGGGCCGCCGCCAGCGCCCACTGCCTCCCGCGCCAATGCCGCGGGGACCCCAGAGCACGCCCAGCCGGGACTGGTGTTGCGATCCGGGCCCTGACCCTACCCGCGAGAGCAGGCGTGGGCGGCCAGTCGATCGCCTCCCGAATGGAGTCGAGGCGCTGCTCGAGCTCTGCGGCCTCAGGCATGTGCCCCCTCCTCGACCCGCTGCCGAAGGCGCGCCAGGGCTCGCGACAGCCGCGACTTGACGGTGCCCTCCGGAATCTTCAGGGCGGCCGCCGTCTCCTCTCCGCTGAGCTCGAGGAAGTAGCGGCTGGCGATGACCAGGCGGTCCTCTTCGCTGAGCTTGTTGACCATGGCCAGCAGAAAGCGGTGATCCTCTGCCGCCACGGCCGCCGCCTCAGGGGATGGGGCCGCATCCCCCGGGCGGAAGCCTTCGGCCAGCCGAATGTCGAGCTGGTGGCGCCGGCCCGCCGAGCGGGCGCGGTTGCGCGCCTCGTTCGCGACGATGCGCAGAAGCCATGGCCTTGGCTCCGCCCCTTCGCGGAACGTCGCCAGAGCGCGGTAAGCCTTCACGAATCCCTCCTGCGCGGCGTCCTCGGCGTCGGCCGCCGAGCCGGTGATCACGTATGCAGTTCGAAAAGCGATGTCCTGGTACCGCCGCACAATCTCCTCGTAGGCGACCTGATCTCCGCGCCGAGCGCGCGCAAAAAGATCGCCATCCTTTGGTCGGCCCTCCATCGGACGCATCTATTACAACCGCAGGGGCATCATGGTTCCCTTGCTCCCCACCTGTGGGGCGCTGGATTTGCAACTCACCGATGGATGGATGTGTTGTAAAGGAGTGATGGAGGGCGTAGAGGTCCTGTTCGAGCGGATGGTCGACGAGCACAAGGACCGCATCTTCGCGGCCAGCCTGGCCATGACCGGAAACCGCCACGACGCGGAAGAGGTAGCCCAGGACACCTTCTTCCGCGCCTTCCGCGCGCTCCAGACCTACTCCCCCGAGCGCATACGAGACCTCAAAGAACGGGCGTGGCTGCACCGCATCGCGGTGAACGTGGTCAGGAACCGGGTGAGAGGCGTGCGGCCAAGACTGGTCGAGCTGAACGGAAGCCATCCGGATCGGTCGCCCGGGCCGGAGGCGAATGTGATGGAGCGTATGCAGATCGACGAGCTGGCAACGCGAGTGGCCGGGCTGCCGATGCGATATCGCGAAGCGGTGGTGCTCCGCCATGTCCGCGACCTTTCCTATGCGGAGGTGGCGGAGGCGCTCGGACAACCGGTGGGAACTGTGAAGGCCAACGTGCACCGCGGGCTCAAATTACTCAGAGGAGACAACGATGATCGCGCTGACGACTGACTTGAAGAGGCTCGGCGGCGTCAAGGCGCCTGCCGGCTTTGCGGACCGTGTGCTCTCGCAGGCAGGTGTGTCCGACTCCTATGCACCGTTCGAGACCGTGTTGGGCGAGGTCTTCGTGGCCTGGAACCGGCAGGGCGTCTCGGCAGCCATGCGTGCGGCATCGGCCGCCGAGTTCGAGGCGTGGTTCCGCAAGGATGTCGGGAGGTCGCTTTCTCGCGCCGTCGCTCCGCCTGAGCTGGTTGCGAAGATCCAGGACGAGCTCAACGGCAAGCGCCGCATGCGGTTCGACCTGCGTGGCCTGACTCCATTCGAGCAGGCCGTGCTGCGCAAGACGCGCGAGATCCGGCGCGGCGAGGTCCGGCCTTACGGCTGGGTCGCGCGCGAGATCGGGCACCCCGCCGCGGTACGCGCCGTGGGCACCGCGCTGGCCAACAATCCGATCCCATACTTCATCCCCTGCCACCGCGTGGTGCGCACCGACGGCAAGATCGGGAACTACGGCGGCGGTGGGCCGGAGGCGAAGCGTGCCATCCTCACCCTCGAGGGCGTTCGCCTCGCGAGGCTTCAAGAGATGGCTCGCTCCGGCTATCGCTACCAGGGCATGAAGTCGACCAAGATCTTCTGCTTCCCGACCTGCTACACCGGCCGGCACGCGCTCGAGAAGAACATCGTGTGGTTGCGGGATGAGGCGAGCGCGCGAGCCGCGGGGTTCAGACCCTGCAAAGTGTGCCGGCCGGCGGTGGTTGCCTAGCCCAGAGAGTGGATGTCGGGCAGCTCTCGGTAGAGGCCCGCGTAGTCGAGCCCATAGCCGATGACGAAGCGGTCGGGGATGACGAAGCCGCGAAAGTCGATCTTCACGTCAACGACGCGACGGGCCGGACGGTCGAGCAATGCCGCGAGCTTCAGTGACGCTGGCTTGGCCTGATGGACACGCTTGGTGACCGCCTCAGCGGTGCGCCCCGAGTCGACGATGTCTTCGACCAGCAGCACGTGCCGATCGGCGAACGTGCCCTCGACCATGTGCGCCAGGCGCACCCTGCCGCTGCTGGCAACGCCTGTGCCGTAGCTCGCGGCACGCACGAACTCGAGCTCGGCCGGGACGCGAAGGCTGCGCAGCAGGTCGGCGGCGAAAACCGTGGCGCCCTTGAGGATCACGAGCATCACCAGCGGGGTCTCGATGTCCGCGTACGCGTCAGAGATCTGCCGGCCGAGAAAACGGACGCGGCGCGAAATGCGAGCGGCGCTGATCATGGCCTTTCCCGAGCTGCTGTTCGCGGCCGGTTTGGTCTGGGTCAGCACTTCGGCCATGAGCTTTCTAGGTTAAAGCCTGCAGGGGCGTCACGGAGGCGGCAATGGGCGAGATGCGTCGATACTTCGCGTGATATCTGCTGAGCACACCGTCGACGTTGATCGCCTTGCCATCGTGGTACACGCCCGGAGTCCGGCCACCATGTGGAGTGTGGCCGAACACGACGCGGCGACTATTGGTTGCTTGCAGCCATCTCTGTAGCCGTTCGGGCTGCTGCTCGAATACGTTTTTCGCGCTCAACACCTCCCACAGCTCCTGCTCGCCCTCATGCATCAATAGATCGCGCGCGCGCGAGTTGATCGCATCGACCACATCGACCGCCTTATCGATCCATCGCGAATATCCATCGTGGCCGCAGTGCTGGACCAACGTGGCATCGGCCAGCCGGACCATCGCGGGACGTTCACGCAGCCACGCCTGCAGCGGTGCATCGCGCGCCAGCTCGTCGAGGTCGTGCCTTTGACCGCCGATTGACATCCAGAAACCGATGCGCGAAGGATCGCGCAGCGCCCACAGCAACGCCACCTCGTGGTTGCCGATCACCACCGTGGTGTTCGGTCGGTCGCGCGCGTAGCGGAGGGCGCCGACCCCGAACAATCCGTAATCCACGAGGTCCCCGACGAACACGGTGTGCCATCGATCGGCGGGGTAGGAACGGAGCGCCTGGAAGAGCCGCTCGAGGTCGCCGTGGAGGTCCCCGACAATCAGGACCGACAGGTTTTCTCGAGCCTCCCTCGTGCGCTCGAGGAAGGCGGCCATGCGACGATGCTAACCTTGCCTTCGGCCGGTAGGGGCGTAGCTCAGCCTGGTCAGAGCATCGGTCTCCAAAACCGAGGGCCGAGGGTTCGAATCCTTCCGCCCCTGCCAACCTCCACTTGACGCCTTCGTATTCAGCATCGCCAAGTTGAGGGCGGCTTCAGGACCGCCGCTCCGATAGGCATGTACCGCCAGTAGCACAGTTAACGGACCCGCGAAGACGCTTGCTGAGGATGGATTTGCAGGATTGCTGAATTGGCCTGCAGACTCTCTAAGCAAAAGCCTCGGTTTTACCCGAAGACCTCGGTTCTTGTGGCGGCGACTGCGTCAGGGTTGGCCATGGCCAGGGAATGCGGACGAGAAACCCAACTCCAGGGTCTCCAAAGTGCCCAGGGCAATTCCGTTCCATCTTGGGCTGGCTGAACACGTACGCTTGCAAACTATGGAGCCGGCGGTAG
>WNGG01002754.1_pt1 | contig 21914 bp, 21 predicted proteins | sample 5400661 | NCBI WGS metagenome assembly WNGG01 (sample SAMN13153372, study PRJNA577476) | soil metagenome | isolation source: 100 cm soil or saprolite under Garry oak tree replicate 1 | place: USA:California | collected 2016-06-15
TCTCCTGACGGGCCTCCTTCGCCCTGAGGACGATCTCAAAGTACTTTTCTGCGAACTGCAGTCCAAGTTCAAGGCCCGTGGAGTCGTGCTTGTCGTGGCACTCCACCAGGAGAACGTATAGGGACCCAAGAACCTTGGACCAATAGGAGTCTCCCAGTAGGGCGGTGCTGAAGATCTCTTCCGATTCGAGAAGGTAGTTCACGTAGGCACCGTCGTGGACACCATGGTAACGAAAGAAATTGGCAGTACTGGTGGCATAGGACTCCGGCAGACCCAACTCCCCCGCGAATTTGAGAAGTACCGACTTGACATCATCCCACCTCGGATCATTTAGGATCTTGTCTGAGCTATACCCTCGAGTATTTTCGATCTCATCCTGTTTCACAAGGGATTCCACATACAATTCAGCGGCCCGGTGTACTCTCAAAGGGTTGATCTCCGGAAAAAGGTGCCGGTAGACCTCGAAAAATCCCTCAACGGCTTTCTCCGGGTGTCCCATGTCGTGTTCCATGTATCCCTGGATTACGCAGAACGCAATTCGTCTCGCCAACTCTCTCAAGTCGTCAGAGGTTCGGGGGATTCGAGATGCCTTGGAAGGTGAGCTCAAGTGCGTAAGAAGTCGACTAGTACTCACTTGCGTCTCTCTCTTTTCCTCAAGTATTGTATCGTTGGTTGTCACACATTGCCAGCCCGGGAAGCTTGGTCGTAGCTTATCTTTTGTTATGTGTTTGCAGGATATAATGCTCGCCTACTTTTCTCAAGAAAAAGGCTCTATGTTCTTTAAATACGAACAAGAGACTTCGCAGTCTAGACAAGCTTCATTATCCAAGAACCCTAACCGGGTTCCGTCAAGAGAACGAAGGCGCAAAACAATAACTGATTTCGGGGTTGGGCAAACCCCTGTGCTGGTTCGCAACCGGGAGAACCCTCCAGATTTTAGCCTTGTGAAAAAGACACGCCCAGATTGAATGTCAGTCATCTCCGCAGGAAGACTAAGGGATAATTGAGACGAAGGAGCCCAGATTACTTAGTCCCTCGGGGGCCGAGCTGTTTGCGAATCTCTTCGCTTATCTGTCGCCTTTCAGTCTCGTCCTTGGCCATTATCCACTCCAGCTTCAGCTTGTGAATCGAAGCCTCCAATCCTTGTTTGTTCATCGTCGAACTCACTGTAGCCGTGGAAGTCAATGAGGTCAAGCCAGTCTAGAGGCATCTGAATATAACTAATTCTGAAGTAGAAGGGTGCATCATTATCCCTACTGCCCGATGATCGCTCCAATGACGATACCTAGTATGGTGAGTGTTCCGAAGCTGAGGTGCAACATTATGGTTCGGGCATTGGCCGGAATCAGGGAGTGAGGGTCTAGGTAGTTTGCCCGGAGTAACTTGATGGCCTTTAGAGCCATTGGAAGGCTGAACAGAGCAATGAGTGTAACGTAGCTGGTTGTTTGCAGAGAGGTGAAGACTCGAAGTGCTGCGTAAAGAATGATTAGGAGGTAGGACCCGCCTAACAGGCCCGCAAAGACACCTATCGAACGAAGTTGCCCTAATCGGAGAACCAGTGTTTTTTTGCCAACTGCTCGGTCTGCATCGATGTCGGGAAACTCGTTGATCCAGAGAACAGCTGCAATCAACAATCCTATCGGAATAGAGGCGAGAAAGGGTGCTGTTAGCCGGGTCCAAGACCCAGTCTGGACATAGTAGGATCCCAGCGTCATGACGGGTCCGAAGTTGAGCCCGACGATGAGTTCGCCAACTCCTCTGTATGCCAGTTTGAAGGGGGGGCCGACATAGAAGTAGGATGAGACGACTCCGACTAGCCCGAGGACCAGCAGCATCGGGAGACCGTAGGCGGAAATGATATACAGCCCCGTCAGACAGCCGAGGACCAGACAAGTCGTGGATACTAATAGATGTCTTGAGGGGGTAACCAGTCCAGCTGTTAGAATTCTTCCTCCTCCGGCGAAGGGGTTCTGATGCTTAACCTGGAGGTCGTTTCCACTCTTGAAATCGAAATAGTCGTTGAACATGTTTGTAGCTATCTGAATCAGGCTGGCTCCCAGCAGGGTTAGCAGGAAAAGGTCCCAGTGGAAAACATTGGTTATCTGCCAAGCGGTCACCCCTCCAAGTGCGACAGGGATGATTGTTGCCTGAAGAAAGGGAACCCTCATCGCCCTCATCCAAAGCGAGATTCCCGCGGGTTTCGAAGCCTGGGAAGCATCTTGGGCCAAGCCTGTTCGTCCTGTGAGGGTCGGACGCGTAAAATGTGATATAAGGGTTGACTGTCCGGTTAACCCAGGGAAAGGCTAAAGCAGGTTTCAAAGCCTCCTTTAGCTCTAGTCTGAGCTGGTTTGAGATTTGGTTGAGCAAAGAGACATAGTGATTGTCGGGGCAGGAATCGCGGGGTGCATGGCCGCTGCGACCATTGCCCTCAAGGGAAAGGGCAGAGTAGATGTGGCACTGCTCGACAGGAATCCTCCTTCTGAGGTGGGTAAGAAGAACACTCTGGGATGGGTGTGCGGGGATGCGGTTGGGGAGCATCACATCAAGTACGTCCACGACCAGGTCGGGGTAACCTATGGACTCCCTGAGATGGAAAACCATGTGACAGCGGTCTATGTCTACTCGCCTGACATGAAAGTGAAGGTTCCCTTCGAGGGTCCAGGTTTCGTTCTGGACCGTCCCAAGTTCGGAAGACGATTGTTAGATGACGCTCTCAAAGCTGGAGTGGCCTACATGGGTAATGCCCAGGCCACTGGGCTAATTGCCGAGTCAGGCAGAGTGGTCGGGTTGAAGGGACAGACCACCGAAGGGAGTGTCAATCAGCCTTTTGAGATCAGGGCTAAACTGGTCATTGACTCTTCCGGGATGTCCACGAAACTTCGCCGGGATCTTCCAATACCCAGTTACATCGAGAAGGAAATCGACAAGGACGACGTGGAGCCGACGGCCAGAATCAACGCACGACTTGGCGACGGGATCGAGGTGGAGACTAGTCATTGTGATATTTATCTGGACCAGGAGAAGGCTCCTGGAGGTTATCTCTGGCTGTTTCCTAAAGCTGAGGACAAGGTTAACATTGGCCTCGGAATTCAGCAGAAGAGGACCCACAGGCCTCTCAACGCTCTCTTGAAAGACTGGGTCTCAACCGACCCCCGCTTGAAGAACATCCAACCACTGACCGACGACAGCAACTTGAACGGTGCCTGGCAGGTCTCTGTTCGGCATCAAAACGATTGTCTGGTTGCAAATGGGTACATGATATGCGGAGACGCGGCTTGGTTCCCCAACCCGATAAGTGCCGGTGGAATAGGCCCAGGACTGATTGGAGGAGTCATGGCCGGGGAAACGGCGATCAGAGCCGTCGAGGCGAATGACTTCAGCGAGAGACAGCTCTGGCAGTACAACCTGGACTTTGTTCAACACTATGGTAACAAGACAGCCGGCTTGGAAGCCTTCAGGCTGTACTTGCAAACCCTCAACAATGAAGAGATCAACTATGGGATGCGACATTTCCTCTCGGCTTCAGAGGCCACAGAGATTTCTCTGGGAGAGATGCCTGAGCTCTCGCCTTTGCAGAAACTTGTCAAACTCTTCAGAGGACTGGGATCATACAAGGCTTTCAAGGGCCTCGTCTATACAATGGACGGGATGAAGCAACTGAACCATCTATACCAACAATATCCTAAGGAACCTTCTCAGTTCCCGGCCTGGAAAGGACAAGTGGACTCGATCCTTTCAAAAGCCAGGACTCGCTTCAACTAGTCGGAACATGGACCGCTAACCCTTATTCTTCGAGTCCTACCACCGACGCCATTCAACGTCGCCCAGCCTAGCCTCTAGGATTAGTCATTAGTGAAAGAAGGGAATTTAGGCAACAGTTGATCCAATCTAATATGAGGGGAGAAAGAGCAGGTCTGGAAAGAACTTGCCGGGGCGTTATTCGGCATCTGCTCAAGGTTTGCTGCCCTAGCTCATCAAGGATCCAAAGGCTGGATAGCCACCATAGGCCTCTCCACGCCCGAAGGTTTACGGGTGAAATCCGGGTTCTTCCAACCGAAAGATGAGTCTGATGAAATGTTCTGGCTTATACTCGGCGACACTGGACACTGGCAGGTGCGGACTGTTACCCTTAGCTCGGGAAATCCTCCGAGGACGAGTCTCCTGACTCTGAAGCAGGGAAGTGCGTGTCCCAGGCCGAAAAATGCGCTGAAAAGGATTCTGGGCACCCTTCGAAAGGGAAGAGTGGTCAAGCGGAAACCCTCCTGAATCCCCACACTCTCCAGATACATATCAGAACCTGTGTAAAAGCCCGGAATGAACCCGTTTTCAAGACTCAACGCAGCGACTTTCCATCTGGGCACCTTTCGTTCGGGGCCTTGGCAGTTTCCTTGGGAACTTTCCAAACCCGAGACGCGGATTCCAGCCCCTGACCAGCCCAAATCCGCCAGAAGTAAGTCCAGACAGAAAGCAATCCGTTCGAGAAAAAGTATGGGCCATCCCATCCTCAAGACGTGAGAAACCCGAGCTCGCTTCTAGTTTACCCGGAGACTCTTGTCAGCGTCGAAGCCCATAGTCCTACCCCAGGCCTTGATAGCATCTAGTATCTTCTTGGACCCGAACCAGCAAAGCGTCGTGAAGACGGATTTGAACACCGGGTTGAGCTTCATCAGCGACGGGGGCATCGTGTGCAACTCAAGCACCGTATGCCTCCAGCTACGGTAAATCACCCAGAAACGCGCCTCATCCATACCTTCTCCTATGTTGAAGAATCCCTTGTTCTTCAAAACTCCCAACGGGACAAAGCTCAACGGTGTGACCGTAAAGTGGGCCTTGTTCCCAATCTCACCAGGCAGTCCCCGCTCCATCCTGTCAATCAGCCTAACAGTCTCAATGGAATCATCAGGGGTCTCACCCGGCAGGCCCACTATGAGCGTGTAGGCTGGGAACCAGAAGTTCTCGTTGAAGATACGCGTCCCGTCATAAATGACCTTCTGCCATTCGTCAGGACTGAACGGCTTCACCTTCAAAGGCATGTACTTCCTGATCAGTTCACTGGAACCGGTCTCCAGCCCAGACTGTATTCCAATATGCCTGTCCGTCCCAAGCCTAACAGTCTCAGATATTTCCCGTATCAAATCCGGGTCAGCGCAAGCAGGAGAGGTTGTTCCATGCGTCGGGTTTGAGTACGTTATTCCCTTGATGGACATGACTGTCTTGAAAAGGTCCAGGACCGCTTCGTGGTTAGGCATGAACTCCTTCTTGTCCTCAAGCTTGTAGAGAAAAATGTCCTCGCTGTGAATCCAGACGTTAGGGTTCCCAGCCCTGGTGTTCACCTTGACCTCTCTCACTATCTTCTCCATGGGATAGTACTTGGCAGTGCGGAGGTTGGGCTCGCAGAACTGGCAGTTACGGCCGCAGCCCCTCATCACCTCCACCAGCCCATGCACTGAAGGTGCCACAATATCTGGAATGTCCTCCAGCTTTGGGCCCCGCGGCACCCGGATAATCTCCGGGCTACCATTGAACTCAATGTCATTGTAAATCTGACCAATCACATGGTCGCATTCACCCATAACCAAGTGATTAACGCCTAGCCGTCGAGTCTCGTCTTCCCTGACCTCCATCTGCCAAGCCCCCGACCCGCCCACCACGAGTTTGGCTTTAGGAAACTCTTCCCTGGCCTTGTTAACCCGGTCGACCACCTCGAAGAATTTCTGTTTTGTATAGGCTGTCAGCTTGCCCCCATTGGTGAACATCATGCTAACCGGACCTAGCCCAAGAGGGTCCATGGCCGAGATGCCGACTATGCTGGTCTTCTCATCAATGAACTTCGAGACGTGATCAGGGTGCGCGACAACCACTTCGTCTGGTTTGTAGCTCTTGAGAATGGAGGCTTCCAGCTTCCGTAGACCGTATGGGGCCTGGACTGCAACTCCGTTTACATGTCTGACTTGGGGCGAGAGAAAGTCGAAGACTAGCCGTGGTACTTTTTCTGCGGGGGCGCAACTGAAAAACGGAAGTAGTGGTATTCCCCAGTACTCGCTCATCTGGGTGGCGTCTGCTGTAAGGACTATCCTAGTCACTCGGGTCCCTCTTCGTAGCTTACTATCCCTTTCTTGAGTTCGGATGCAGGTTACTCTCTGAGAATAATGTATTCTGAAGGGGTAATGTATTTTAAGCTAATGTCCGGTTTTCCGGCTAAAACTTCTGAAACGGGGCTGATTCAGACCTGTTTCATTTCCTGCTAGTCAGAAGGGTGGAGCTGTTACCGTCCCACCTCGACGTTGAGCCTTCTCTTCACTTGGGGTATTCTGGCCCCTGCGCTGCAAACTAGTTCCATATCGAACAAGTTCTCGAAAATAGAGATAGTCTTCTGGTCGTGGGCCCCCATGTTTAAGAGGAAAACCAGTGTGACCTTGTCCGATATCATCAGTTCCATAGCTTGTCTTACAAGCGAAAGCGCCCTCTCATGCCCCAGCGTGAAGATATAATGCGATATGCTGTCGAATATGATTGTGAAGGAGGCTCCGGCGTAGGCCTGAATGGTCTTGTTCAGGGCATCGAGCAAGAGACTACTGTCATAAGCTGGTAACAGGACCCTGTTATCTTGCTCGAGCCGGGGATAGGATACCCTCGAAGTGATGACGAATATTTTGGCCTCTGCCTGTTTACCCACTAGGGAATAGACTGGGCTGTCTCTCCGAGTGAACAGCACAGAGCGTTCGAAGTTGGAGGAGGACTCTGCCAAGAGAGACCTGAGTGTTCTCTCGTAATCAGACAAAGGCTCGTATTCGATTAGAATCTTCTTTCCAGCGATTTCGGAGTGGGAGAGCCCGATGGTTCTGGAGAAGCTATCAACCAGATCGGATAGGTCTATTGTGTCAACCTTGGATTTCAAGAGAGACAGAGCTGTCTCATCTCCCTGGAACGTGCTCTTTGAGAAAATCATAAGAGCGACCACATAGTGGCTCGGGTTGGTCCAGCGTTGGTCAGTCAAATGATCTACAAATTTCTTGTACAGCTTCTGTGCTTGCTCCCCATAGTCGACCACCAGCCTTAGACTGTTCTTTCCCAGAGTCAGAGCCTCCTCCACCAGTTCACCAACGTATGCTAGGGCGGAGTCCTCGTCCAACGATTCGTCGCTCCGGTAGAGGCTGCTGAACGGGACCAGACGCAGACTTCTTTTCATCAAGTGCTGTCTGATATTGAATCCGTGGCGGGCGAGGGCCTCTCTGACGACCGTCTCGTCACCGCGGTAGAAGTAGACTACGAGACCTTCCTGGTTGACCCCCTCGCTTACAAACCTTGCAATGGGGCCGAACTTTTCCTCATCTTTTCCGTAGATGAGAACTTTCATTCCTACGCGCTTGCTGGTGTAGCGAGACTGGATGCTAGGCACGACTCCTAGGAAGGCTTTGAGGAAGCTTGGTCGACTGAAGGCCCTGTCGACGATGACTAGAAGGCTCACTGATACCAGGTTGGCTAGGCCTGTTATGCTAACCCCGAAGGTATCAAGTGCATTCTGGGTTAGAATCAGGACTGAGATGATACCGAAGCATAATGCGATCACCTTTAGAGCATAACGGACCTCTGGGTCTTTCAACCGTGACCTTAGACTGACTAGGACGATGAAGGGATAGACTACAAAGGCTACAACGATCGACAGTGCGACGGTTAGAAACTCAGCGCTGAAGCCAACTGCTGTGGAAGTGACGCCCGACAGCAGGTACGTCGCGTTGACAGGAGTGTCCTCGATGGCTCTAGGGAGAACGAAACTCGCTAGGAGGGTGCTTATGCATGGCACAGTGTAAAGGATGAAGATGAAGTGAACTGGCCTGCTGGGTTTGATAAACGCGGAGTGCAGTGTGAATTCGGCAGGGTAGAGGTAGAGCTTTGTTGCTAGATAACCCCAAATGAGAGCGATGGCAACTCCTGCTCCGATCTCTGCGTGTGTCGAGACCTGGTAGACTACCCGTTCCGGTAGAAACATCATTAGAAGTTCTCTGACTGGGAAGGCGAGAAATGCTCCGTAGATTGACACGAAGTAGTCGCGGTAGGGTCTGAAGTATGAGGTCCGGTTTCTCGCCAGTAGTAGAATCATTATGGCGTCCACTATGGTTACGACTAGGTTTAGGGCAGCGTCTACATAGGGTATCGTCTTGAAACAGCCTCTAGGCCTGACACGGGCCAGCGAGCTTGGATGCCGGCTTTAGTCCCTCCTCCAGAGGGCGTATCGACAGCTAGAAGCCGGTTAGAATCATGTTACTAGGCGCATAAGGGGATAGTAACACCGTTCTAGGCCACGTCTGGTAGGCCTAGAGATTTCGCTGCTGTTTTGAGGTCCCTCATTCTACTTCTAATTGTTACCTCAGAGACTCCTGCAGCTTTTGCAAGGTCTCTCTGCATGACCATGGAACCGCGGATTCTGGCGGCCAGATCTAGGGCTGCTGCTGCAAGCCCGTCAGGGTCTTTTCCCACGTTGACACGCAACCGTATTGCCTCTCGGAGGATCCTTCCTGCTAGTATCTCTGTAGGAGAGTCTGCACCGGCCCGGGAGGAGATTTTTGAGACCCGTTTCAACGGGTCCTCGATGGCCATGGTGACGTCTAGGGATCGGACTAGCGCTCTGTAGTAGTGGGCGAGGAGTTTTCGGCTCATGCCGGATGCTTTTGCGATCTCGCTTAGGCTGCGGGGGACATCTGTAAGTCGGCAGGCGGCGTAGGTGGACGCTGCGACCATTCCGTTTATGGGACGGCCTCGGACAAGGCCCTTGTTGAGGGCGCGCCTGTACATGAGGGCGGCACGTTCCGTTACGACCTCGGGCAGGTTTAGGCGTCCTGCAAGGCCCCGGAGCTGGCTCATGGCTCTTGAAAGGTTTCGGGCCATTGAGGATCCGGCTGAGGCTCGAAGCTGTGTCCGTCGGAGGCGCCACAGTTGTAGCCGTTCGTCGGCGCTAAGGCTTCTGTTGCTAGCTTGGGCTCGGCTGATTATGGTGGAGAGGTTCTTGTCGAAGGCCGAAAATCGACCTGGTGGGCCGGACTGGCTTTCCAATAGTCCTTCTTCGGTGCGTCTGGGTACGGGAGCGGCGAATTGCTCGTTGGGGTCAGATAGTACGAAGCCGCAGTTTGTGCAGATGACCTCGCCCGTTTCAGCGTCGCGGACTAGGCTACTGCTGCCGCAGTTAGGGCAGACGTAGTGGCCCACGTCGTCCCTGGTCCTTGGTCGTTTGGTCATTATGGTCCCTGCGATTGGGCGTTGTTGGGGTTGTGGGGTCGGGACTGGGCTGAATCTGGTTCTCTTGTCCTGCGTGACGCTGGAGGTCCCTACCATGGCTGGTCTATCTAATGCGGGTGGCCTCTGATGAAGCTTGTTACTCCCTTAAAGAGACGATGGATGTGCAGGGGAGCATCTGGCTTGTGGTTTGACATTGGGGCCTGTGGAGAAGCCATGTCGTTGTCCACAGGATTGGTTGTGGGTTTCACAGTTTTCCGAGCCGGTTTCTGTGACCCCGTCTATCTGGGGTCGTTTCCGGTGTCGGAGGCGGGGATTGTCGTTCTGCGCCTTTCGGGTCACTGGGGGGATTCGATATTGACGGGGGTTTGCGTTCGGGTGGAGTCAGGGCGGAGGGATGATGGAGTTGGCGGGGTGGAGGAGGCTGGACCAGGTAAAGGTCGAAGCAGGGGGGACCTTGTTGCTTAGGGGTTGGGTGGTGTGAACCTGGCTAGGTCGAAGCTGGGTGGCTGGTCTAGGGCCAGCTCGGCCAATAGTTTTCCGATTAGGGGTGCGAACTTGAAGCCGTGGCCGCTGAAGCCGTAACCATAGATGAGGCTTGGATGTTCCGGGTCCCGGCTGATTACAAAGTCCGAGTTCGGGGCCATGTCGTAGAGGCATACTTTACTGTGATGGACTGGGGAGTCTGCTAGTCCAGGGATGAACCTGCCGCAGACCTCCCTGCAGGTTGCCCCCATGCCCAAGTCGACTGTTCTATTCGCCGTGTCGGGGTCTACTGGGTCTGGTAGACCTTTGTGGCTGACTTTGACGGCGTCTATTCCAGCGGCGGGTATGCCGTAGTACTGGTCTGCAAAGAAGACTGGAAAATTGTTGGGCCGGTAGGGGTCGAGGTTGGCGGGTTGGAAGTAGATGATTTGTTGGCGGGTTGGCGTTATCATTGGGACGTTCTTATTCAACAGATTGTTGGACCAGGGGCCAATGGTGATGATGGCCGTCCTGCAAAGGACGGTGTCCTGTGGGGTGTGAACCTCGACTTGGTCTCTGAAATCTAGCGTCGTTACCTTGTGGTTTTCGAGAATGGTGACTCCTTGGGTCTTTGCAGTGGAGTTGAGTGTGGTTAGGGTCTTGGCTGCTAGTAGGACGCCACCGTGGTGGTCAAGGAAGGCGTGGCTGGCGTTGAACTGGGGAAACCTTTTTTTGAGGTCTGATTCGTCGAGTTCTTCAGCGCCCAGCTGCATTTCCGTGAGTGTCGTGTAACTGTCCTGGTTGAACTTGTTGGATTCCTCGTCTTCTCCCTGGACGAGCAGTAGGCCGGACGGGATGAGGAGTTGTTCCCCCGTTTCCTTCTCCAGGCCTTTCCAGAGGGGAAGAGTGTTCATGGCCATTCGGGTATAGAGCTTGTCTTTTCCGTAGGAGTACCTGAAGACCCGGTTGGCGTCATGGCTGCTACAGTAATCGTTTCCGACGGTGTACTGCTCTAGTAAAACGGTCCTTGCTTTGGAGGCTTTGCTCACCCAGTAGGCGGCAGCGGTACCCATCACGCCCCCGCCAATTATGCAGATGTCAGCAAGTATCAAAGATCCGCCATTCCAAAGGGGTGGGTAGTGGGATTATAACCGCGTAGAGCTGGCACACCCGCTGTCGTCCGCCTTCCGAGACTCGGCCCGATCAGGCCTTGAAGAACGGTTGACTTAACCTTCTTGAGGGCTTCGTTACTCGCCCGAGCCAATGGTCCCTTGAGACGGGAAAAGCATTCCTAATTTCGCCGATGGTTTTCCATGTGGCTTCGAGTAGGCTGGCATTTTCTCAATGGGGAGACGAGTGTCTCACGCCTTGAGACGTGTTCGTACGTTCCCCCTTTTTGAAAAGTCATTTTCTGTCTGGCAGGGATATTCAGCGATTTTTCTGGTTCAGGGTGTGAAACATGGCTGTTTCTGGTTTTGGCTGCTCCCTGTTTCAACGGCATTTCCTTCACCGACGGCTAGGTGTGTGAATGTAATCGGCTCTCAGACTGGCAAAGCGGGCTTGTTTTGAACTACTGGGAGGGTGTGTAGCGGCCGGGTTGCCGTGGTACTTCTCGGATTTTCCGTAGATACGGGCAATTTTCATGGAAGAAGACGTCTCTTGACAATTATGGAATTTTGAAGAGCCAACGTGTTGGGTTTCCGTTAGCCTTGCTGGGCGTCTCAGCGAACCCGAACACGGTGATAGGCTTGACTCTGTAGATCGGGTCTTCGGTGCCTCCTAGGTCCCACTCGTACTTTTTCTTGTACGCAACTATGAACGGCCGGAGTAAGGATGATTTCGAGACCTTCTGAGCAACACCTTCCAGGATGACTGCTTCGCCGGCCCCTTCCGGGCATACCGCACAATTGGGATTCGCTGCCAGGTTTCGGGCCTTCCGGGATTTTTGGCCTGTCGCGAAGTAGAACTCTCGACCAAGCCGGACCCCCCACACTGGCATAACGTGCGGCCTCCCATCGGGACGGGCGGTTACCAGCCAGTAGTTGTGCGACTCCATCAAACGTTTCTCGCCCCAGGCCCACGGTAACCTTCCTTTGCCTTTCTCGAACATCATTTCGTAGCCGGGCATGTGCGGCCGGCTCGCCCTAGGCCTAGGCCCTGAAGAACTTGGCATGTTCACTCCTCTACAGGGCACCTTGGGCCAATTACAAAAGACTGTTTGGTTGTCGAAAACCCTATCGACCAAGATTACTCAACGGTCTAGTGACCGGCGAGGTTTTTCGAGAGACCCGCTTCCGCGGTCCCCTAAGCACGTCTTGCTTTGGATTGACGGAGAACAGGTTCGAGGTTTTCCGGAAAAGTTAAACCTTATGAGTGCTAATCTTGGGCTTGTCCCGGCGGGTCCGATTGGCCAAGTACGCAGATATCTCGGTGAAGGGTTCTCTGGAGAACATTCAGGATATGGTCCGGCGGGCTTTTGGAGTGAACGGATTCAACGTGAATATGCTGGACGCGTCAAATGGGAAGGCGGAAAAGGGTAGTAAGGGCGCGAACGTGTTTCTCGGGGCCATGGCCACCCACCACGTGGTGGATTTTGAGATAACTCCCTCTGCCCAGGGAGGGACCCTTAGACTAACAAAAACTGGCTCAGGCGCTTCCGGAGGTTTGCTGGGCATGCGAAAGGCCAACAAGGAGTTCGAGAAGTTGACAGATACTCTCGCTTCCTGGTTCAAGGAGCAGGGAGTGCTCCTAGATGTCAGAAAAACCTAGGAAAAGGCGACTCTCTCAGAAGCTCATACAGGGTCACGCAATCCAATATTCGCCCATGTAATACCCCGCTTGCTGTGAGAGGTTATGATTCCAAGATACTTTTTCTTGACGAAGGGTGTCGGCAAGCACAAGGAGAATCTGTCATCCTTCGAGCTCGCCCTCAGGGACGCGGGCATACAGCATTGCAACATCGTGACCGTGTCCAGCATAATCCCGCCCAGCTGCAAACTCATACCCAAAGAAAAAGGGGTCCAGATGTTGCAACCAGGCGAAATAACATTCGTAGTCCTAGCTAGGAATTCCACTGAGGAGCCCCACAGGCTAATCGCATCATCCGTAGGTGTCGCCATTCCCTCAGAGGAGAACCAGTACGGATACCTCTCCGAACACCACTCTTACGGACAAACAGAGGAAGTCGCAGGGGACTATACAGAGGACCTTGCCGCGACGATGCTGGCTACCACCATGGGCCTGGCGTTTGATCCAGCGACGGCCTGGGACGAGAGAAAACAGATCTTCCAGTCTAGCGGGCTAATTATCAAGACCACCAGCGTCACCCAGTCGGCCACAGGAGACAAGAGCGGGCTCTGGACATCAGTAGTAGCAGCCGCTGTCTTCCTCCCGCCAACCGCGACCCTCCCTCAGAATGCACCAAGTGTGAGTGGGCCTGGGATCCAGGAAACTCTCCCGAAAACAGAGAGGGTAGCCCAGGCGAGACAAAACGACTTTCCTCCCCCCTAAGCCTGTTCCGATCAGACCCGGAGGCGGACGAGCTCTGTCCCAGGCTACCCTTTAACCAAGAAGATAGAAGAGCGTTGGGCTCGGATAAAGAGAACGTCCACCACTGTGTACCTCCCCCCGACTCGACCTCAGGCGACTCTGTAGATCAACCAGTTCTTGTCCTTGAAATTTATCAGACGATAATCCCCCTTCAACTTCCTGCCTCTAAGCAAGACATGGTACTTGCGAGGCTCTCTAACCTCCAGAATGTACTGGCCCTTGTCCCACACCTTCACAGTGCCCGCTCCATATTGCCCCTCGGGAATCGACCCTTCGAAATCATAGTAGCTCAGGGGATGGTCCTCCACCTCCACGGCGAGACGCTTGACCCCTCGCTCTAACGAGACCCCCTTCGGAACAGCCCAGCTCTTGAGAACTCCGTCAAGTTCCAGCCGAAAATCCCAGTGCAAACGGCGAGCGTGATGTTCCTGCACCACGAAACGTAAGGTCTCAGTTGAATGCGTGAGGGCTTCCTTGGTAGTAGCTCTGGGACTTTGACCTGTAGTAGGGCGTTTCTTCGACATGACTGAGGCAATATTCAGAGACTTGGCAGGAAATGACCTTTGCTCGCGATGTTTCAGCTCGGGATTAGATGTGCATTTTCATCGTGAGTTGAACCGACGGAGGATGCTTGTACACTCCTCCTGAAGTGTTGGAAGATTAGAAGACCTAAGAGGATTCCTCCGAAAGCGCCGGCGGGATACGAGAGTCCTTGAAAGCTGGGGGTTGCGATTATTACAAGGTTGCTAGCTGGCCCGAATGCGGCTGCCCCGCAGGTGGCGGCGAACGGAACCAATCTCGAAGAACGAGAGGGGAAGAGGAGGGAACCCGTTGACAGCACGAGTAGTGCCAATCCTTCGGATAGGGCCATGTAGGAGATAGTGAAGGCTGCAAACACCGGCGGCCCGACTTGAAGCGCGGCGGCGACCAGAGGGTTCAGTTCCATTAAGGTTGTCGAGGATGAAAGGCCTTTGAGCGTCAATGTTAGGTCGCCGGCGACCAGAAGAATGGGAATTAGGTAGATCCAGCCGTCTCGTCTTTGCGTGAGACTGTGCAACTCGTCTAGGTCTTGACTGATTATCCACAGTCCTATCACAGATGAGATCACTCCGGCTGCGAGGACTAGATTGACTCTATTGGGGATTGAACTGAATAATCCAGGTGCTAGAACCGTGAAGGAGGCTATCAGCTGGCTGGAGAGGATCCAGTAGATACCGGACCCGACTAGGAGAAGACCAAGGCCCGATGGAAATCTCAACCCATGTTATCCCACGGAGATGATTCTCAGTTTCAATGTTCGCGTCAGGGTCCAGTTTAGCAGTTTGACCCTTCAAGCAGTCATCCTCGGTTTCACTTTGAGAATGGAACCTATTGCTCCTCACAGAGCTGACTTGATTATTCTCATTCCCTCAGCCGAGTTGCGGAGAACAGTTCGACGGGAAGAGAAAACGAGCCGCGTATTTGTTTCTACTGAAACCAGTCATGGTCCGCAATGTAGCTTGGAACCTCGGTTCTGTGAAGTAGTTTCACCATCCTATTTCTGGAAAAGGTCGCGGACTAGATTCTTTGCCGGCCACGCCTGATGTTCAAATTTTCTGCTCTGCGACTTCAGACCTGTCGGTGAACCAGGTCGAGGAACGCCTAAAGACCCAGTTGACTCTTTCGATAACCGAGAGAATACATGTCGAATGGGTTTCCAAAGGAAGTTGACGGCGAGAATCGTCCCTTTCGTGACAGCACCCTGGATGGGTTGGTGGGAAAATGGAAGGCTACCGGGAAAATTGTGGGTAAACGGATTGAACAGTTTTGCGAAGCGCACTGGTTTCTTAACCACCAGTTCTTGCGAGTTCACTTCATAGACGCTGCTTCCAAAGCCCGTCGAGACCGAAGAGGCGAAACCGTTCTGAGGGCTGAATATGAAGCGATGGTCTTTGTTGGATATGATAACATGAGCGAACGTTACGTGGTTCACTGGTTGGATGTCTTTGGGGGTAGGTTTTCAGAAACATTGGGGTTTGGGACGCGAACAAAGAGGAATTCCATTCGATTTGTGTTTGAGGGCCGTCTGGGCCGCTCCACAACACGTTTACTTAGAATCCGAGAAGTAGGATCTGGTCCATCCTAATCAAACAAAAAGATGAAAATGGGAGGTGGACTGTGTTCGCCGAGGAGACTCTCCAAAGAGCTCTGTAAAAGCAGATTTTCCCGGACTCCGGGTCTCAGACGGTGGGTTTGATGTTCTGGTTTAGCCGGAAGAAGTTTGTCGGGTCGTATTTGTTCTTCAAAGTTACTAGGCGCTCATACGCTGTTTTCCCATAGGCCGCCCGGACCCGAGCATCGCCCTCCTCTCCAAGAAAGTTCACGTAAACTCCTCCGCTTGCGTAGGGGCGCATGGCCGCAAAGAACTCCTTGGCCCAGTTCACATGCTCCTCCTTCTCCCGAGGGTCCTGCCACATGGCTATGATGTTCAGCGCGAAGGGCGCTTCCCGGTGTCCATACGCGTTCTCATCATTCCCGACTCGGCTGACGTGGCCTGCAATGTGGTGAATGTGCACTTGGGTCAGTGGAGATCTGGCCCGGCCTGTGAAATCGACAATGGTGTCAATCGCCCTGTCACTTAACTCGGTCAGGTAATCGGACTTCCAATAGTTCTGCATACCAGATGGCGCTCCTTCGTCTAGCATACTTTGCAGAACAGTGTAGGGCATGGGCTGGATTAGGTCTACGTCGGGGCGTCCAAAACTCCGCAGAGGCTTAACTTCTGCCTCCCCCTGCTCCGCAGAGCCCGCGTAGCATAAGACGACGGCAACAACTGGCTTGCCGTGCAAGCTCTGTGGGATGAAGGGTAAGGGAGGAGCAGTTATGAACCCGACAAGAGTTGTCAACTCCTCAGAGGTTTTCGAGGCGAATTCCCGGTAGAACCTTAACACCTCCCGGGCCCTCTCGCCCTTGTACAGAACCATTCCTCCGAGGACAATGGGTCCCACGGGGTGTAGCTTGTACTCGAAAGAGGTGACTACTCCGAAGTTTCCGCCTCCACCCCTCAGCCCCCAGAAGAGGTCGGAGTTCTCCGTCGCACTGGCCATTAGGAACTCGCCATCAGCAGTTACTACATCAGCTGAGGTCAGATTGTCGCAAGTCGTGCCGTACTTTCTCATCAGCCAGCCAATCCCCCCACCCAGGGTAAACCCCGCTATGCCAGTGGTCGAGACTAGACCCCCTGTGGTGGCAAGGCCAAAAGCTTGAGTTTCATGGTCAAACTCTCCCCAGGTAACCCCCCCTTCAGCGATGGCGGTCCGACCGGCAGGGTCCACTCGGATCCCTTTCATGCGGGACAAGTCAATTACCATTCCTCCCTCGCAGACCGCGTTTCCGGCCACGTTGTGACTTCCACCCCTGACCGCGACAAGCATTCTGTGTTTCCGGGCGAACTTCACTGCTTGAATCACGTCAGCTGTACCAGTAGGCCGAACTATGAGGGCAGGGTGTCTGTCGATCATTCCATTCCAAACTTTTCGAGCCTCATCATAATTCCCGTCGCCGGGAAGAACTAGTCCTCCTCTCAACTGCTTCTTGAATTCGGCGACCTCGGGAGCCCAGTTGTTGGTTCGCGAGGCGAGAGTTTCTGATTGGGTAGTCAAGGCTAGAGTTCGCTGAGGCTGGCCGGGCATATGAGATTGTGGTTTACTTTATAGTGTTACAATGTGTTTCAACTAGTCCATGTCGGGCCAATGGACGAAAACGGTCCTCAGGAGCGTTCGCCTACCCAAGCAACTAGAAGAGGTTCTTTCCAAAGACGCGAAAGCTAAGGGCCTCAGCGTTAACGCACTAGTCTCTACCATACTGACAAAGTACGCAGAGTGGGATCGGTTCGCTGAAAAGTTCGGGTTCGTAACGATCACAAGAACGGGTTTCCGGGCCATTCACGACGCCCTTGACAAAGATACTCTTGTGAAACTGGCTGTAGAGCTGGGGTCTCAAAACCCTAGGGAGATGACCCTGTTCTGGTTCAAGAAGCTCAATTTCGAAACGTTCCTCTCATACCTCAACCTCATCTGCCGCTACGGACGGGTAGGAGAATACGAGTTGGAAATGGATGGCAAAAACTGCACGATACTATTTCATCATGGTCTGGGCTTCAACGTGTCGCACTACATTGGCCATTTTCTCACTGAGGCTGTCCGGGCAATCGTGCACGTAGTCCCGACGACCGAGGTGGGACGAAACTCTCTAGTGTTGAAGTTTGAAAGACCGTAGTGTCAGGCGGGGCCAGGAAGAGGCCATAAAGGGTTCGATTCTACAATTTTCATTTGTTGAAACACAGCTTCAGCATTCGTTCGTTGCCGACCGCTACTATCGTGATATAAGCTACTATCAAAGTAAACGATAAATAGACTTGGTCTCGGGCATACTCTCATGGTTACCACGAGCCCCCGCAATCTCTTATTAGCAGCGGTACTGGTCTCCGCAATCGTTGGAAGCGTCACGGGATTAGCCACGAACTACCTAATGCGGACTAGCCCGACTCCTCAGACCAGAGACTTCTACCTCTTCGCCCGGGACCTCTCCTTCAACTTCAGCCTAACGTCAGGACCTAGTGCGTTGACCTCCGATTACATCTACTCTGCCAACTATATCGTGGTCAACAAAGGTGACACTTTGGTGGTTCATTTTTACAACCCAACAGATGAACACCACTCTTTCACCATGGAATCGCCCTATGCAAACAATGTGACTGTGGCTGAGCAACCCACTGACCCGAGCCCGATTCATGACGCGACCGTAACCATAGCTGCGAGCCAGGCTGGAACGTTTCAGTTCCACTGCGTATTCCACCCCCCCCAAATGAGGGGCAACCTGATAGTGCAAGGCTGAGAAACCCGCCTTGCGGTGAAGAATACTTCAATTTTTCCAGATTAGGCTATTTAGAGCTCGAAGCTGAAACTCGGCTTCGAGTTAGTCGTGAAATTTGACTCACCCGCAGGCTTCTTGTACTACGAATATCGACCTGATCGAAGAGCCGGTCAGTTGTAAGAAAGAGGGAGTTTACACTTTTACCTTGAATGCGGCTCATTAGCCTGACGTCCTCGTACAGTTGTGGGTAGTGCTGGTAGCGGTGCTGGTGCTGGTGTTCGTGCTTTGCTGAGAAGTGCTACGAGCAACGCCTGTGACAGCGGCGAAAGTGTTCCCGAGCGTAAAGACGGTCAGGCCCACTCCGAAACCTACTATCAGGATTATCAATAGTACTGAGCGGAGTGAGAAGCTCCTTCGGTTAGCATTTCCACTTTTCTCTTCCAATTTTTCACCTCTACTACCCTCCTAGATGCAGCGGCCATGACCAATACTGTTCTCCTAGGAACTTCTTTAAATGAAATGAAGGTACTTCAATCCTCTTGGTTTTTTTGAGGTAACTTTTGACGGGTCTTGCCGCTTTCGCCAGAGTCGAGGAGGGAGGCGGAGAAGAGACTCACGGTTCTCAAGATGATTGAACTGTTCTCGGACCGTTGCCCCAAGAGCACCCTTCTGAACGGGCCTTTTGGCGGGGACGACAAGGCGTTCGATAGATTGTGGGGGCTTCCTTGTCATTTGCCCCAGACCTCTCCTCCCGTATACGGGTCCAGAAAGTTCAACTGCATATCCAACACGTTCTGGTAGACCTTGCCCGCCTCTGTCCTCGAGTAGAGAGTGGCCCTTTCCTCTTGGGCAGCCATCACCAGTTTTGTCCTGGTTAGTACACCGCTGGGCCCGCTAGACCTTATCGAGTTTGCTTCTCACGTCAATAATCTCGGCCCAATACAGAACATGTGTTCTCGTCGCGTGAAAGGGTCAAGACTTAGGGATATAACAGAATTCCTAGGAGAATGGAATAGTTCTGACGCCTTCGGCATCTAAGAAGAGAGTGGAGGTGAAGAGTGGAATGAAGATGCGAAGATGTATTGTGTGTGGTTCCGACGAGGTCTTGTTATCGCTTGGAGGCTCGATTGGTGCACTGTAGCGCTGCCAAGAATGCCAGTACGTGGGACCGATGGTCATCGAAGGCGAGGAAAGGGAGAGCATCACGGTGAATCCTTACCTAAAGAAGAACGGGTTGGGGTAGTCCGGGACCAAAACAACAGGTTGGCAGGAGAAGACCTGTTCCGGACCTGAGTAGAGTCACCAACGGAAAGGGGTCGGGTTTTGTGGGTCCCAACCCCAGCTGGGACTCGTCACTCAACAGCCTTTCCTTCACTGTTCCCTTCTTTAGCAGACCTTGGAGTGTTCCCTAGGGCCGTCCCGGTATTAACCGGGTACATTACCCAGGCGAGGCGCAGGTTTTCAACACGATCTACGAAGGCAACCGACCTGTGAAAGCTTTGGATTCGGCTTAAACGGCTTGTCTCATTCAATCAATTCTCCTCGAACGAATTTAAGAGGCTGTTCGGGGAACACTCGTTTGGGCGGGGGTTCCCGAGACCCCTAGACGGTCCAAGAGGAGACCTTCAAGGGCGGGACTCAGGTCAAAGGGGCAGGTCCGTTTCCCCAGAACAGGACGCGGTGCTTGACTTAAGATCCCAGCGCAGGAGAAATCCTGTGGCGAAGGCCTTCGTGGGTTCGAATCCCACCCCCCGCGCCCTCTTTCAAGAGAAGGACCTGCTGGTCCTCATCGGAGAGGCGTACGAACAGGTCGTTTCCAAAGAGTCCAAGGAACATGTTTCCATTCACGAAAGCTGACAGATTGCCAAACAATGGGCGAACCGTGACCCGGGGGTCATCTGGTACGATGGATTTGAAGAACTCCCTAGAATCTGCGTCCGGTCGAGGAATCTTCATACCAACCGACTCGGGAAACGCGGTTTAATAGTTCAAGGGTTCACAATCAGACCGGCCGTCGAACCCAATACGAATATTGCAGAAGAGGGCACGTTTAAGAGGGGCCTGGGAACGCCATCCGGCTGAAGACTTATGGAATCAGCAACAACCGTTAGTCAGCCTCAACCGAAACTCCACAGCATTGTACACTTCGAAATACCCGCTTCTGACCCATCCAAGGTCAGCAAATTCTACGAGCAGCTCTTCGGCTGGAAGTTCAACAAATGGCAAGGAAGCCCCATGGACTACTGGCTCATATCCCACAAGGACGCCGCAGAAAATGACACGATGGGCGGCCTCTTCAAACGCAACAGTCCCAATGAGGGATTCCTAAACTACTTCTCCGTCAGTTCCATCGACGCATCCGTTGCCAAAGCCACGAGTGCAGGTGCACAAGTGGTCACCGCTAAGCAGGAAATCCCAAGCATTGGATACTTCGCGGTGCTGAAGGACCCTGACGGGAACACCTTCGCCCTCTTCCAGTCCACAGGCAGAATGTAGCACTAAACTCCCAACTCTCTCCCAACTCCCTTTTTCTACCACCCCTGATCGAACCCAACCAGACTCCGTTGCACTCTGAGAGGCGAGCCCAGTTCCTTCTGCTCGCTGACCAGTCGCGGCTACGAAGTACCTACGCGTGCAATAGTTATGAGACACCCAGCTGTTCGACAAGAGAGTCATGCCTGATACAGTGACAGTCATAACTGGCGCTAGTAGTGGAATAGGCGCCGCCCTAGCCCGGCAGCTCGGGTTGAAGGGCCACGGGCTCGTTCTCGCCGCGAGACGTGAGAAGGAGTTGAGACTGGTTGTAAGTCAAACCGGAGCCGAAGCCCTATGCGTGACCACAGATGTTACCCGTAGAAGAGACCTAGAGCGCCTACGAGACCTCGCTCTGGACAAGTATGGCCATGTCGATGTCTGGGTGAACAACGCGGGACGAGGTATCACAAGGCCAGTGATGGAATTGACAGACCAGGAATTCGACGAGATAGTAAACGTGGTATTGAAATCGGTATTCTATGGAATGCAGACAATCATACCCTACTTCCAAGAACGCGGCCAGGGCCACCTGATCAACGTCTCCTCCTTCCTGGGCAGAGTCCCGCTCGTGCCATACCGGTCAATATACAGTGCCTCCAAGAGCGCGGTGAACAGCCTGACCGCCAGCCTCCGCATGGACATTAAGGCAAAGTATCCTCGCATTCACGTTTCAGTGGTAATGCCTGGTGTCGTGGACACCAACTTCCACAACGTGGCAGGACCATCCCTACAAGTAAGGGCCGGTGGTAGCCTTGGACCCACGAAGGTAGAGTCGGCCGATGAGGTGGCGGCCAAAATCGTGTCTCTCATAGAGCATCCTGTAGCTGAGCTCTACACGAGCGCATCTCAGCCGGAACTCGTTCGGCGGTACTACCAAGATGTGGGCCTGTTCGAAGAGAATCTACTGCAGAGAACCTCCAACACTTAGGCTGACAAAGGCGAAGGCCGGTTGGTCCCAAGAAACCGCCCTCCCTATTCTGAGAGCAGTTTCCAAGACATGACGATGCTAATGGTGGAGAATATGGCTGCGAACCCGGGCTGGTGGCTCGAACCAATCAACATTTTGATCGGGGAAAACTCTTGCCGAATCGCGTTCTCTAGGGCTTGCCCTTGATCCTTATCGTGCGCAGGATAATCCAGTAGGCCACGGCTCCCATGGCCGCCAAGGGCAGTGAGGTAGCAAGTAAAGTTGCCAGTGCGTTCGTGTCAATCGGGTTACCGCCGAAAGCTGAGGACCTTAAGACCCCTGCAGCCAGGCTCAAGGGATTATACTGGGCAAT
>WNGG01005701.1_pt1 | contig 21900 bp, 25 predicted proteins | sample 5400661 | NCBI WGS metagenome assembly WNGG01 (sample SAMN13153372, study PRJNA577476) | soil metagenome | isolation source: 100 cm soil or saprolite under Garry oak tree replicate 1 | place: USA:California | collected 2016-06-15
CAGGACGCGCCCACTCTGCCCGTATCCCCAGGTCGCGCGGCACTCGGGCTCGGGGAGCCGGAAGGACGCAGCCAACTTCGTGTGCCGCGAGCCGAACTGAGGAGGCTACATGGCGCAGACACTGGAGCAGCTGGCGGTAGCGTGTCGGCAGGCGCTCGAGAGCGAGCCGGGTCCCAAGGGCCGTGAGAAAGTGCGCGCGCTCATCGAGGGCGTCCTGACAGACGAGGCGTTCCTCGCGCGCCATCTGGGCGACGATGTCCCCGAGCGGAAGATCCTCTACGAAGACCCGAAGCTCGGCTTCTGCATCCTGGCGCACGTCTACACGGGCGTGCGCGAGAGTCAGCCGCACGATCACGGCCCCTCGTGGGCGATCTACGGTCAGGCGCGCGGCGAGACGGTGATGAGCGACTGGACCGTGCTGGAGCGTCCGGCCGGGGGCAAGGCCGGTAAGGTGCGCCGGGCGACGAGCTACCCGCTCAAGCCCGGCATGGCCAAGGTCTACAACGAGGGCGACGTCCACTCGCCGCGGCGCGACGGCCCGACCCGGCTCATCCGAGTCGAGGGCACCAATATGGACAAGGTGAAGCGCTTGGCTTACGAGGGCGTCTAGTTACATGGGGGGCCCCGAAATGGCCCCCCAAACCCCCCAACGCTCGGCAGCGCCCCAGCAAAGCCGGGGCGCTCCTCGGCACGCACACCGAATTGGGCCCCTTGGCGCTACGCCCAGACGCGCCGCGCCACCTCTCCGATCCGGCGGAGCTTCGCCTCCTGCTCCGCGGCGGTCAGGGGATTCCCGGCCTCGCCCGACGCGAAGCCGCACTGCGGGCTGAGCGCCAGCCGCTCGAGCGGCACGTACTTCGTCGCCTCGCGGATCCGCGCCTCGATCGCGGCCGCGTCCTCGAGCGCCCCCTGCTTCGTCGTGAGCAGCCCCAGCACCACCGTCGTGCCGGCCCGCACGCGCCCCAGCGGGCTGAAGTCGCCGGCGCGCGGCGTGTCGTACTCGAGGAGCAGCCGGTCGTAGTTCGTCAGGCGCGGGAAGACCTCGCCCGCGATCTTGTGGTAGCCGCCGTTCGCGAGCCATCGGCCGCCGGGCGCGTTGCCACGGCAGATGTGGATCGCGCGCGTGATCCCGCGCACGCCCTCGAAGACCGTGTCGTCGATCTCCGCGTCGGCGATGAGCTCCGCGGCCATGTTGTGGCCCCACGACTCGAACGCCGCGCGATTGTCCGGGTCGACGTGCCACTGGGCGTAGTTGGGCGCGTCCATCTGGACGTAGTCGCCGCCCAGCGCGATGACCTTCTGCACGACCTCGCGCCGCAGGTAGTCGGCGACGTCGTGGAGGAAGTGCTCTGCCGTCGGGTAGGCCGCGCGCGAGTGCTCGGGGTGCCAGAAGATCCGGTGCCAGCTCGGCGCGGGGATCGTGAGCTTCGTGCGGCGCCGGGCGTGGGCCCGGAGAAACGCGTACTCGTCGGCGACGATGTCGCGTACGACGGTGAGCGGCTTCGTCACGAAGGGCCGGGTCGGCGAAGTCCACATCTGCGCCTTCTGGCCGCCGGGCTCCTTCCAGAGCGACCACCAGCCCGGATCGGCGGGGAGGAACTCGTAGCCGGTGAGCGGCGCGTGGGCGGCGCCCGTCTCGCGCAGCGGGATCGTGACGACCCAGGAGTTCCGCCGGAGCTCGCCGTCGGTGACGACGTCGAGGCCCGCCGACTCCTGCATCGCGATGGCCTCCCGCACCGCGCGGTCCTCGATCGCGCGCAGGTCGGCCTCGGTCGAGCGCCCCTCGAGCGCGGCCTTGCGCGCGTCTCTCAGATACGCCGGCCGCAGGAGGCTGCCCACCACATCGGCGCGCGCGCGTCCGAGCTCGCTCATGCCCGTTCCTCCCCCGGCGAGACGCTAGTGCGGTCCACGACGCGAGTCAAGCCTCGTCGCGCGGCTTGACTCGCCACGGCCGCTGATGCCACGATCCGTGCGCGTGAGCAAGTTCGGAATCGGCCAGCCGGTCTCGCGCTTCGAGGACCCGCGCCTCGTCCGCGGCGAGGGGCGCTTCCACAACGACGTGACCCTCCCGGGGCAGACGCACGCGGTCCTCGTCCGCTCGATCCACGCCCACGCGCGGATCCTCGCCGTCGACACCTCGCAGGCGCTGAAGGCACCCGGTGTCCTCGCGGTCTTCACGGGCGAGGATCTGGCGCGTGACGCGCTCGGCACGATGAAGATGACACTGCCGCGGAAGCGCCCCGACGGCTCGCCGATGTTCGCGTCGCCGCACCACGGCCTCACGCGGGATCGGGTCCGGTACGTCGGCGATCCGATCGCCCTCGTCGTCGCCGAGACGCTCGCCCTCGCCGAGGACGCCGCGGACCTGGTCCGCGTGGACTACGAGGCGCTTCCGGCGGTGACGGCGACGGCCGAGGCGATGGGCGGCGCCGCCGTGTGGGACGAGTGTCCCGACAACGTCTCCAACGTGTTCGAGTCGGGCGACAAGGCCGCCGCCGACGCCGCGCTCGCCGGCGCCGCGCGCATCGTCAGGCGCCGCTACGTCATCACGCGGGTCCACGCGCAGTACATGGAGCCGCGCGGCGCGATCGGGGTGTACGACGCCGGCGAGGCGCGCTACACGCTCTACGCCGACGTCCAGTATCCGCACCGCGTCAGGAACGCCTTGGCGAGCAACATCCTACGGGTCCCCGAGCACCAGGTCCGCGTGATCGCCGGCGACGTCGGCGGCGGCTTCGGGACCAAGGGCTGGCAGTATCCCGAGCACCGGCTCGTGCTGTGGGCGGCGCGGAAGCTGCGCCGGCCCGTGAAATGGGCGTGCGAGCGGCGCGAGGCGATCCCCGCCGACGAGCACGCGCGGGACAACGTGACCGAGGCCGAGCTCGGCCTCGACGCCGACGGGCGCTTCGTCGGGCTCCGCGTGCGCACGCTCGCCAACGTGGGCGCCTACGTGTCGTCCGACCGGAATCTCCTCGCGACCTTCGCCAACGTCGGCACCCTGGTCGGCGTCTACGCGATCCCGGCGGCGCACGTCCATGTGTCCTGCGTCATGACCAACACCAGCTCGACGGCGCCCTACCGCGGCGCGGGCCGGCCTGAGGCGACGTACGTCATCGAGCGGCTCATCGACGACGCGGCGCGGGAGCTCGGGCTCGATCGGGTGGAGCTGCGACGAAAGAACCTCATCCCGTCTTCGGCGATGCCCTACAGGAACCCCTTCGGGTTCACCTACGACTGCGGAGAGTTCGACACGCAGATGAACGCCGCGCTGGCGCTGGCCGACGTCGCGGGCTTCGCCGCGCGGCGCGAGGCGTCGCGCGCCGGCGGTCGCCTACGCGGGCTCGGCATCGTCAACGCGATCGAGAAGGCCGCGGGACCCGCTCCCGAGTTCGCCGAGATCCGCTTCAGTCCGAGCGGCACCGCGACCGTCCTCATGGGCACGAAGAACCAGGGTCAGGGCCACGAGACCACGTTCAAGCAGATCCTGCACGAGCGCCTCGGCCTCCATCCCGCCGATGTCCGCTACATCGACGGCGATACGGATCGGGTCGCGTTCGGCATGGGCTCGATGGGCTCGCGCTCGACCGTGATCGGCGGCACCGCGCTGTGGCTCGCCGCGGACAAGATCATCGCCAAGGGGCGTAAGATCGCGGCGCGGCTGCTCGAAGCCGCCGAGGCGGACATCAAGTTCGGCGACGGCCGCTTCGCGGTCGCGGGCACGGACAAGGGCGTGGCGCTGACGGAGGTCGCGCGCGCCGCCTTCCAGCCTGCCAGGCTCCCGCCGGGCCTCGAGCCGGGACTCTACGAGACGGGGACCTTCTCGCCCAAGCAGGACACGTACCCGAACGGCTGCCACGTGTGCGAGGTCGAGGTGGACCCGGACACGGGCGCGGTGACGCTCGCGCGCTACGCCGTCGCCGACGACGTAGGCACCGTCATCAACCCGCTCACGCTCAAGGGGCAGATCCACGGCGGCGTCGCGCAGGGCGTCGGACAGGCGCTCCTGGAGCAGGTGACGTACGCTGGCGACAACGGGCAGCTCATGACCGGCTCGTTCATGGAGTACGCGATGCCGCGCGCCGACACGCTCTGCGACATGGTGATCGAGAGCCACCCCGTGCCGACGAAGCTGAACCCACTGGGCGCGAAGGGCGCCGGTGAAGCCGGCACCGTGGGCGCGCTTCCCGTCGTCATCAACGCCGTCATGGACGCGCTCGCGCCACTGGGTGTCACGCAGCTCGACATGCCCGCCTCGCCCGAGCGGGTCTGGCGCGCCATTGGCGAGGCAGGACTGCGGGACTCCCGTCCATGATGCGCGCGGGTACGTGGAGGAAGCTGGCGTGGGTGTACGCGGCGGGGTTTCTGGGCGTGTTTCTCGTCACGCACACGCCGGGGCTGTCGGATGTCGAGGGTAGGCTCTTCGGCCTGTTCAAGATCGACCCGATCGACGACGTGGCCTACGGGCTCGACGTCGTCGTCGGGATGGTGTTGAGCCGGGGCTTCCTCGACCTGAGCGTGTTCACGGTGGGTCCGGGCGCCGCCGACCTGAGCCTGAGAAACTTCCTGCTCAACGCGCCCCACATCCCCATCTCGGTCATCGCCCTCGTGGCCGGGTTCTGCAGGCCGGCGTCCCAGCACGCGGCCCCCTGACCGGCGTGGCGACCTTCGTGAAGGCCGCCGTCTGGCTCGTGGCCGCGCTCCTCCTGCTCGTCGTCGTTCCGGTCCTCGCATTCGTCGGCGCCGAATGCTTCAGTCCGGGGGTTCAAGCGAGCCCACCCACCCCGGAGATCCAGCAGGCCGCCGCCGGCCTGAAGGACTACTTCCGCGACGAGGCGGCCACGTATCTCACGCTGCCCGAGTGGTACATCGTCTACTCGACCGAGGAGTACGCCGCCTTCATCGGCGCGCGCCCGCCCAGCCGCTTCCCGTACTTCCGCGCGATCCGGCTGTACTGGCGCTACTACGGAAAGGTCTGCCGGGTTACGAAGAGCGCGTACCCGTTCGAGCCGGGCGCCCACCTGATGCTCGGCGTGATCGGCGTGAGCTTCACCGCGGAGAACGTCGTGAAGGGCGCGTACGAGAGCACGCTCGGCCGGTTCAGCGAGTGGATCGGCGGGCATCGCACCGAGGAGGACGCGTTTGCCCAGCGCACCGCGCGCGAGTACGGAACGTTCATGCGCACGGTCCCGTGGTACGAGTTCCCGTTCCGGAGACGACTCGCCGCGCTCTGGCGCGAGACGCCGCTCCGGGGTCCGAACCCCGTCCGCAAGTGGGAGCGGCGGCTCGCGCTCACGGCCGAGTACGGGACGAAGGCGGTCTACGCGTGGCTGATCCGTGCGGGGACGGGCACGATCTACGCGCCCGAGGACCTCGCGATCCACCTGCGCGTCGAGCACGCGGGCGACGCGGTCTTCGCCGACTCGCGAATCGTCAAGGTGAAGGCGACGGGACCCGACGCGTGGATCGTTCGCATTCCCCGCTACGAGGCGTTCACCGCGATCGTCGTGGCGCTCGCGCGCCAGGGTGTCCGCTTCCGGGACATCGCGGGGAACGACGAGATCCTCGTGACGGCGATCGTGCCGCGCACCTGGCGCTACACGCTGCCGCAGGGGCGATTGCTGTTCGGGGAGCGGATCCTCACGGACCGTGCCGTGAAACGGGTCGCGGTGTACGCGCCCGTCGAATCGCTCCACGCGATCCTCGGCGGCCTCGCGGAGAGCGGAGCCCGCATCGAGCATCTCCACGATTACTGAGCGCCGAGACCGGCGATGAAACGGATCAGGCGCGCGCTCGCGACATGGATCGTCGTCGGCCTCCTCCTGCTGCTCGTCGCCGTCGTCACGGTCCGGAAGGCGCTCCTCCTGTCCGCCGACCCTGCGGGCGACAAGCACTGTCCGCCGCTCGTCCCCGCGTCGGCCGCCGCCGGCGGGTCGAGCCGGTCCGGGATCACGACGCCGGCCGGGCTCACCTGGGCGCAGCGGGGCGGCACACTCGACGACGCGAGCTGTCTCGATTCGACGCCCGTCTTCGGCGTCGTCCAGGTGCGCGACCTCGAGGACGTGCGCCGCGCCCTGCAGTTCGCCCGCGACAACGGCCTGACCGTCTCCGCCGCCGGCGTCAGACACAGCATGGGCGGCCAGGCGCTCGCACGGAACGGCATCGTGCTCGACATGACGAGGTTCAACCGGATGTCGCTCGACGCCGCGGCAAAGGTTCTGACCGTGCAGAGCGGACTGGTCGTCGGCGGCTACGGCCTGTTCGGCGTGATCCTCGACGCCGACCTCGAGGTGACCGACAACGCCATCTACCGGTCCGAGCGGCGGATCGTCGCCACCCGCGAGTTTCCCGCGCTCTTCGAGAAGGGGCTCGCGCCCGACCGACGACTGGCGCTGATGTACGCGCATTTGTCGACCGCGCCGCCGTCGTTCCTCGACGAGGCGCTCGTCTATGGCTACCGCGAGGTCGACGGGCGCGACGCCCCGATCCCGCCCCTCGGCGAGGTGCGCGGGGTGCGGCTGCGGCGCCTGGTCTTCAATCTATCCAAGTACGGTGGCGTGGCGATGCGGCTCAAGTGGTTTGCGGAGAAGCACGTCGAGCCGCGGCTCGAGTCGTGCCCGGTGAGCCAGAACCAGGCCCTCGGGGAAGGGGAGGCGTGCTTCGTTCCACGCAACCAGCCGATGCACGACTCGGTGAAGTATCTCAAGAACGAGAGTCCTCGCGGGCGCGCGCGCGAACCTCCTCAACGCGTCGATTCGTGTCGTGCACCGGGAGGACAACGTCCTCACCTACGCGCCGGTCGACATGTTTGCCGTCGTGCTCTACCTGAACCAGACCGCCGACGCCGCCGGCAACGCGCGAATGGGGCGGGTCACACGCGAGCTGATCGACCTGACGGCGGGGCTCGGCGGCACGTTCTTCCTGCCCTACCAGCTCCACTACACCCCCGGAACAGCTCGAGCGGTCGTACCCGATGATCCGGGACTTCTTCGCCGCCAAACGGCGGTACGATCCGGGCGGTCTCCTGACGAACGCGTGGTACGAGAAATACGCACCGAGCGCTACGCCGGGGGGACCAGGGGCTCGTGGAAGGTGAGCCAATCGGTCCGGACCTTGTCCCACTCCTGGAGCGTGAGACCGAACGAGGAGAACAGCTCGCGGATCCGGGGCGCGTCCCAGCCCAGGATATCCTCGAGAATGGGTACGAGCACGCTGAGGGCGTTGTCGCTGAGGACCGTACGTCTCGCGATCCGCGTGACGTCCTTGGCTTCCGACACGGCGATCGTGTATCCCTCGCGGCTGTTGACGTGCTGCATGACGTACAAATCCGAGCTCCCGTCGCCGATGTAGACCGTGCGATCGGGCCGCGTTTGCAGCGCCGCCTGGAGCTCGTTGAGCACCGCGACCTTGCCGTAACCTGCCGGGGTCCGGCGGATGGCGCAGATCTCGCCCGTCGAGGGCTCGTACTCGAACTCCGTGCCGAAGACGTGATCGGCGGGCACGATGCCGTCGAGGGCGGACACGACCACTTCCTTGGGCGCCGCCGAGATGACGAAGAAGGCGAAGCCACACGCGTCGAGTTCGGTGCGGAGGACGTCGGCGAGCATGGCCACGTTCTTCTTGAGTCGGACGCGCCGGCCCACCTCCGCCAGGTGGTGGTACCGCACCCGGCGGAACTCCGGATCGTGGCGCAGCAGGTATGCGAGCTCGGCGCCTTGCTGGACGAGACTGATCTTCGCGAGCCCCGCGACCTTCGCCTCGAACTCCGGGACGCCCAGCAGCTCGCTGAGGAGGATCCCTGAATCGTTGAAGCTCAGCGTGCGGTCGAAGTCGCTGGCGACGAGGTAGCGCCGGGTCACGGGGGGCTCCGCCGGGCGAAGCGGATCTCCGTCACGCCCCGCTCCGTTGCCTGCGACAGGATCGCCGTGTGTTCGTGGAGAAGCCGAAGCATGCGGCGGTTGCCGGAGAGCACGTAGGCGACGAACGTGCCGAGCCCGCGCGCCGCCGCCGCGTCGAGGAGCCCATCCAGCAGGACGGCGCCGAGCCCGACGCCCTGCCAGTCGTCCTGGATCACGAGAGCGATCTCCGCCGTCGCCGTCTCGCCGGACGATAGTCGACGTTCGCGAAGGCGCGAGCCCACGCCGGTGGGAGCTTCTTCCACCACGTGAAGAATCGCTGGTAGGCCGTGTCGTGGCTCAAACGGCTGTAGAGCGCGGTCAGGCGGGGCTCGTCGTCAGGCCGAATCGGACGGACGAGCACGGAGGCTCCGTTGCGGAGCACGACGTGCTGCTGCAGCTCCGTCGGATAGCCACCGGCGTTCGCGTCTCGCGTCCACATCGTCCGTGCGTCCTCCCTCGAAAGAGAAACAGCGCCGCTGCACTCGATCCGGGCAACGGCGCTGTTGTCTCGTGCCACCGCGTTACGCAATCGTGTCGGGCGTTGCCCGATCGGCAGGCACACAAACGCCTGGCCCCTATTGCTTGAGAGACCGGCGCGACGTGGAGGGATTCCGCCGAGCCCGGTCAACGCCATTCGCGAGACGTGACGAGCCGCGGCTAGGGTACAGTAGCCGCGCGCGATGTCACGCCGAGCTTCAGGGGAGGTCTCCATGCTCGCGATGTTGGTGAAGGCGCGGATCAAGCCCGGGGAGCGGAAGCGATTCCTCGAGGCGATCGAGGTGGACGCGCTGGGCTCCGAGCGCGACGAGCCCGGCTGCTACCGCTTCAACGTCCTGCAGGACGAAAAGGACGAGAACGTCTACTATTTCTTCGAGGTCTACAAGGATCAGGCCGCGCTCGAGGCGCACCGCGCGGCGCCGCACTATGCCGTGTGGCGAGCCGCGGTCGACACGCTGGACGGGCCCACCGAGGCGACCCGCTGCCGGACCGTGTTCCCGTCGAGCGACGGCTATTGGACGGGGCGGTAGACTGGGACGGGGACAGCAGGCGAGGTCATCACCGTCAAGGAGGAGACCATGGGAGCCAAGGGCGAAACGCTGGCGAAGAAGTTCGAGGCGAAGGTCCAGGAAGCGACCGCCGTGATCGAGAAGCTGAGCGACGCGGACTGGAAGAAGGTCACGGCCGCTGAGAAGTGGCTCGTGGGTGTCACCGCGCACCATATCGCGATGGCCCACGCGGGCCTGATCGGGATCGTCAAGGGACTCGCGGACGGCAAGCCCGGCCCCAACATCCCGATGGACGCGCTCCATCAGATGAACGCCAAGCACGCCCAGGACTTCGCCAACGTGGGCAAGTCCGAGACGCTCGCGCTCCACAAGAAGAACGCCGCCGAGGCTGCCGCGGCCCTGCGCGGGATCGGCGACGATCAGTTCGGCAAGAGCGGGACGGTCCTCGCGGGCCAGCCGGCGATGAGCGCGGAGCAGTTCGCTGGCGTTTTGTGCTCTCACGTGGATGAGCATCTCGGGAGCATCCGCGCCACGGTCGGCAGGTAGCGTCGTCGGGCGTCACGGTGGTGAGGACGAAATCGCCGAAGACGAAGTCGCCGGGGACGAAGTCGCTCGAGCGGGCGCTGGACCTCCTGGCCGACGGCCGCTGGCAGCCCGCTCACGAGATCGTCCAGAAGGAAGAGTCCGCGCTGGCGGCGTGGCTCCACGGCATCGTGCATACGCTCGAGGGCGACCTCGACAACGCGCGGTACTGGTACAGGCGGGCGAAGCGCGAGTTCCCGGGCGGCGCCGCGGTCCGGCGGGAGATCGCCGCCGCGCGACAACACATGGGGGGCCACGAAATGGCCCCCCATACCCCCCCGACGCTCGGAGCGCCCCGGCCAAGCCGTGGCGCTCCTCGAAAAGCCTAGCGGCTCTCGAAGACCGTCGTCTTGCCGCGCTTGTCGAACGTCAGGATCTGGTAGCGCTCCGGCGCCCGCCCGGGGCTCTCCATGCCCGGCGAGCCGACCGGCATGCCCGGCACGGCGAGGCCGACGACGGCCGGGCGCTCCTTCAGCAGCCGTTTGATCGAGTCGGCCGGAACGTGGCCTTCGACCACGTAGCCGCCGACGCGCGCCGTGTGGCAGGACTCGAGCGCGGGCGGGACGCCGAGCCTGGTCTTGACGGGGCGGAGATCGTTCGTGTTCTCGATCGTGACCGTGAACCCGTTCGCGCGCAGGTGCCCGACCCACGCGTCGCAGCACCCTCAGGTCGGATCCTTGTGCACCGTCAGCGTGAGGGGCGCTGACTGGGCGCGGACGGCCGTCGGGCGTGTGGCCCCGACCGCCAGCGCGGCCAGGGCGCAGCCCAGCAGCCTCCGTCGACTCAGCCCGCGCATGGCTCTCATCATACCGCCTGGGAAGACCGGCGCCGTTTCTCAGAGCAGCGGCCACAGCGCGAGCCGGCGCAGCTCGCGCTGATCGACGCGAAAGACGTCGGCGAGCCAGTCGGCCATGAGCTCCTGCCCGATCGTCGGATTGTCGTGCTGGCAATGCTCCGCGCCCGTCTCCTCGGGCGTGACGAACCGGAGCGTCGCGTCGACCCCCTTGGCCCGGGCGTAGTCGTAGGTGCGGCGCGCCTGCGACATGCCGAGCACGTCGTGCCCGCCGTGGACGATCAGGTAGGGGCAGCGCATCGCCTCGAGCACACCCTCCAGCGTGAAGGCTCGCGCCCGCGCGAGCGCCTCCTTCATCGTCGCCGTCCCGAACACCCACTTGATGTGCGCGGCGAGGCCGTGGCTTTCGTCGGCGTGCTTCCAGAGCTCCGCGACGCTCCAGATGGCGCCGTGGGAGATCGCCGCGGCGAGGCGATGCTCCTTCGCGCCGGCGCGCGCGGCGTAGTAGCCGCCGAGGCTCGACCCGCACACCGCGATGCGCGCCGGATCCACGTCCCGGCGGGTGAGGAGATAGTCGACGCAGCGGCCGATCGGGACCTCGTAGTCGGGGCGTGTCGCGAGCTTGTGGCGCCGGAGCGTGCCGCCCTGGCCGGGGCCGTCGATCATCAGTACGGAGATGCCGCGCTGCAGGGCGCCGTGCGCCTGCATGAACCACATCTCGTCCTTGATCGAGTCGAGGCCGCCCATCGAGATGAGACAGGGCTGGCGCTCGACGCGAAACGGCGCGCGGACGAAGTACGCGTAGAGCGTCTTGCCGCCCTCGTAGGCAATCTCGAGGACCTCGCCCGGCGGTACCTGGTGGGCGAGAAAGCGGTGGCTGGACCGCTCCATCTTCGTGAACGTGTCGAGTCGGCGCGGGTCGTCGGGCGCCAGGAAGAACTCGGCCTGCCGATAGTAGTCGACCGCGCGGAGCCAGCAGTTCATCGCCGTACGGACGTGGCCGCGACCGATCCCGTCCTCGCCGCGCCCGAAGTTGCGCTCGGCGAGCGCCAGCCATTCGCGGTGCCAGGACTCGGCGTCGCCCGGGATCATGCGAGACGCGGCGAGCAGGCACTCGCTCACCGTGCCGCCGCCCTCCTGCGTCTCGCCGAGGCCCCGCCGGAACTGATAGGCGAGCCACGGGTGCTCGGGCCAGTGATGCCAGCCGTAGGGCTCGTAGTGCGGGAGCCGGTTCTCGGTCACCCTCTCGATGAGGTTGTCTTCCTGCAGCATGCGGGTATCTTAGCCGTCATGAACCTCCTGCGCCCGACCGAGCGCGACGTCACGGTGAACGGTCTGCGGCTGCGCGCCCTCGACTGGGGCGGGGAGGGGCGGGCGCCGCTCCTGCTGCTCCACGGGTTCACCGGGCACGCGCACGCCTGGGACACGCTCGCGATCGCGCTCCAGCCGCACTTCCACGTCTATGCCCTCGATCAGCGCGGCCACGGCGACAGCGACGCGGCGGACGTCTACGGCCCGGTCGCCGCGTTCGACGACATCGGCGGCGTCGTCGACCGGCTGGGGCTGGCGCCGTTCGTGCTCGTCGGCCTCTCCATGGGCGGGCGCAACGGGATGTACTTCGCGGCCAAGCGCCCCGACGCGGTCCAGAAGCTCGTCGTCGTCGACATCGGCCCCGAGGTCAGCAAGCGCGCGATGCAGCCGTCCGCGGGGCCACCCGAGCCCGAGACGTGGGACAGCATCGAGCAGGCGGCGCGACATCTGCTCCGCGGCAACCCGTACCCGGGTATCCACTACTACCGCTGGGTCGTCTCGCACAGCCTGCGGGCGCGTGCGGACGGGCGGCTCGTGTGGAAGTGGCACCCGAGCGTCAAGGAGCGGCGTCCGGGCGACTTCGACTGGTGGGGTCTCCTGCCGTCCGTGACGCCGCCGACGCTGGTGCTGCGCGGCGCGGAGAGCACCGTGCTCGACCGCGACGTCGCGGAGCGGATGGTGAAGACGCTACCGCGCGCGAGGCTCGTCGAGATTCCGCGCGCGGTGCACACGCTCCACGAGGACAACCCCGAAGCCGTCCTCGCCGCGCTGAAGGAGTTCCTCGGCTTCTAGCGCTACTGCACCGGATACGGCCGCTGGAAGACCGAGTCCAGGATCATCACCGGCGCCGCGGGCATCACGGTCCGGCTGACCGACTGCGTGAACGTGAAGCACGACCCATCATGCTGCCGTACGGATCGGACGCTCGTCGGCGCCGGCACGCCCCCCGCGTTGGCCGCGTAGACCACGCCGCCGGGCTCCGAGACGGCCGCGATCGAGAAGACGTTGGGGCCGTTATTCTGCACGAGGCTATTGACGAACGCGTCGCCCAAGCAATTCTCGCTCGAGAAGAAGACGAACTGCCCGATCAGCTGACCCGGGAACACCTGGAGCACGAACAAATGGCCGGCGGCCTCCATGCTGACCCAGGGGGAATTGTCCTGGACGCCGACGACATCGCCCATCCGCTTTCCGGCCGCGTCGAATACGCCCAGCGAGCCCGACGTGCCGAGGGAGGCCACCTGCGCGGTCAAGCCGATCAATTGGTTGTTCAGGCCGGCCATCTGGTTGTTGAGGCCCGCCATCTGATTGTTCAGGGTATCGATCTGCTGCTGAAGACCCGACAAGGCGCTCATCTGTCTCTGGAGCGCTTCGAGCTGCTGCTGCAGCGTGCCGATGTCCTGTCCGAGGCGGGCCATCGCCGCCATCTGCTGCGTCAGCGCATCGATCTGTCGCTGGACGCTGGCCATGGGGTTGCCCGGGCCGGCCGGCAGGCCCGAGGTGCCCCGGTTCTGCGCGAACGCCATCGGGTTCACCGTCACCGCGGCAAGCGCCGCGCACAGCACCGTCGCGAGAATCGTCCCTTTCATTCTAGTGCGGATGTGCATGCTGGTCCTCGTTCGGAAGCTCGTGACGGACCCGCGGGTAGACCGCACCGTCAGCGCTCCACGTCGAGTCATGAGTTGCAATGCACGTGCCGGACTGGATCGCGAGGACAATCATTAGGTTAGTCGGAACTGCGACCGGGACGCCTCGACATTTCGGCACTCCGGTTGCCGTAGGACGGCACCCTCGAGGACTCAGGAAAAGCGCAGCTCGGTGGTCCGCGTGTTGCGCGCGACGACCCGCCCCGCCTTGATCACCCAGAGCTTCTCCGCCTGCTCGGTGATGGCGTCGGCCGGGCTCCGCGCGTCGAGGACGACGAGATCCGCCCGGCGCCCCTCGGCGAGGCCGTAGTCCTCGAGCCCGATCGCGCGCGCCGCGTTCGTCGTCACGAGGTCGAGCAGCCACGCGAGCTGGTCGAGGTTGCCGAGGTGGGCCGCCATGGCGGCGACGAGCGCCTGCCGGAGCGGATCCGGGTGCCCGTAGGGAGTGAACGGATTGACGATGTTGTTGGTCGAGATCGCGACGTTGACGCCGGCGTCGCGGAGCTCGCCGAGCCGCGTGACGCCGCGCCACGTCCGGCGCTCGTCGCCCCGCGCCTTCACGTGCAGCTCGGTCGCGGGCAGGCTGATGACGTGGATGCGCGCCGCGCGGAGCTTCTCGATCACCCGCGCGCGATGCGCCGGCTCCAGCACGTCGAGCGTGCAGAGGTGGCCGAGCGTGACGCGCCCCTGCATCCCGCGCGCGAGGGTCTGCTCGGCGATGTAGTCGCTCGTGAGCACGGCGGGGTCGTCTCCGCTGTCGGCGTGGAAGTCGAGCGGCACGCCGAACGCCTTCGCCGTCTCGAAGAACCAGTCGATATGCGCGCGCTGGTCCCGATCCATGTACGGGCAGCCGCCGAGCGTCTCGACGCCGGACTTGAGCGCGTCGCGCAGCAGATCCTGCGTGACGCCGTCATCGTTGAAGATCCCCTCCTGCGCGAAGGCGATGAGGCTGAGGTCGAGCACGCCGGCGAGGTCGCGCTGCAGCCGGCGCATCGCCTGGAGCCCGCGCGTCTCCACGAACGCGTCGAGCTCGACGTGGGCGCGCATCGTCGTGCAGCCGTGGCGCACGGCGAGCTCCAGCACGCGGCGGGCCCGGCGATAGACGTCGTCCACCGTGAACGCCCTCTTCAGCTCGGCGACGAGCGTCTGCGCGCTCGGCCCGCCGGCGCGCAGACCCTCGGTGCGGTCGGCGATGAAGGCCTTGTCGGGATGGATGTGCGTCTCGACGAAGCCGGGAAGCACGAGCCGGTCCGTGATGTCGAGCGTCTCGTCGTCGTGAGCGCCCAGATCCGGGCCGAGGCGATGGATCCGGCCGTCGCGGATCGCCACGTCCTGGCGACGGCCGTCGACGATCCCGTTCTTCAGCAGCATCCGCGTTCCTCCCCGCGCCATGATAGCCTCTGGAGCCGGAGACCAGGAGGGGAACCGCCGATGCCGGGACCGCTGCCGCTCGCTCACATCCGAGTCGTGGATCTCACCCGGGCGCGCTCCGGCCCCACCGCGGTGCGCCAGCTCGCCGACATGGGCGCGCAGGTCGTGAAGGTCGAGGTGCGCGAGCTGGTCGAGGGCGACTCCACGGCGATCGGATTCGACTTCCTGAATCTGCACCGCAACAAGCGCTCGATGACGCTCGACCTCAAGCACGCGCGGGGCGTCGAGGTGCTGAAGCGCCTCGTGGCGAAGGCCGACGTGGTGATCGAGAACTTCCGCCCCGACGTCAAGCACCGGCTCGGCATCGACTACGAGTCGCTGAGCGCCGTCAACCCGCGGCTCGTCTACGGCTCCATCTCCGGGTTCGGCCAGACGGGCCCGTACGCGGAGCGTCCGGGCTACGATCAGATCGCGCAGGGGATGGGCGGTCTCATGTCCGTCACCGGCTTGCCGGGGCAGGGGCCCGTGCGCGTCGGGATCCCGGTCGCCGACCTCACGGCCGGCCTCTTCCTCGCCCAGGGAATCCTCGTCGCGCTCCTCGAGCGCGAGCTCTCCGGCAGGGGCCAATGGGTGCACACCTCGCTCCTCCAGGCGATGGTCACGATGCTCGACTTCCAGGCCGCGCGCTGGCTCATCGACGGCGAGATCGCGCCGCAGGCGGGCAACGATCATCCCACCGGCATTCCCACCGGCGTGTTCACGACCGCCGACGGCCACATCAACATCGCGGCGTCCGGGCAGGTGATGTACCGGCGGCTCTGCGAGGCGCTAGGCGCCCAGCACCTGCTCGACGATCCGCGCTTCAAGACGATGGGTGACCGCTCCAAGAACCGGAGAGCGATGAACGAGGAGCTCGACAAGGTGCTCGGGAAGAAGACGAGCGCCGAGTGGATCGAGGCGCTCAACAAGGCCGGCGTGCCGTCCGGCCCCATCTACAACGTCAAGGAAGTGTTCGACGACCCGCAGATCCAACACCTCGCGATGGCCCAGCCGGTGCGGCATCCCGAGCGCGGCGAGATGCGGGTGCAGGGGTTGCCGGCGGCGCTCTCGCGAACGCCGGGGTCGATCCGGTTGCCCGCGCCCCGGCACGGCGAGCACACCGACACGATCCTGGCCGAGCTCGGTTACGCCCCCGACGAGATCCGTGCCCTCCACGACACAGGAGCCGTGTGATGACCGACAAGATCCTGTCCGAGAAGCGAGGCCCGGTCGGGGCGCTGATCTTCAACAACCCCGAGCGGCGTAACGCGGTCTCGCTCGAGATGTGGGAGGCGGTCGAGGCGACGCTGAGCGACTTCGCCAAGGACCCCGCGGTGCGGGTCGTCGTGCTGTCCGGGGCGGGGGGCAAGGCGTTCGTCTCCGGCGCCGACATCTCCGAGTTCGAGAAGCAGCGCTCCACTCCCGAGACCGTCGCCAGCTACAACCGCACGAGCGCCCGCGCGCACGAAGTCCTCCAGCAACTGGACAAGCCCACGGTCGCCATGATTCGGGGCTGGTGCATGGGCGGCGGCGTCGCGCTCGCGCTGGCGTGCGACCTCCGCGTCTGCTCGGACGACTCGAAGTTCGGCATCCCCGCGGCGCGCCTCGGCCTCGGCTACCGCATGCCCGGGATCCGCCGCCTCGCCGAGGTCGTCGGCCCGTCGGCCGCCAAGGAGATCCTGTTCACGGCGCGGCACTACACGGCGGACGAGGCCCTGCGTCTCGGGCTGGTCAACCGGGTCGTGGCCGGGGCGGAGCTGGAGCCGTGGGTCGAGGCGTACGCCGCGCAGATGGCCGAGAACGCGCCGCTCACGATCGCCGCCGTCAAGCGCATCGTCGCCGAGATCGTCAAGGATCCCGCCGACCGTGACCTCGAGATTTGCGAGCGGCTCGTTGAGCAGTGCTTCGCCAGCCAGGACTACGTCGAGGGGCGCCGCGCCTTCATGGAGAAGCGGAGGCCGAGCTTCACCGGGCGCTGAGCCGGGCCGGCGGATGCGGCTCCTGATCATCCGTCACGCCGCCGCCGTGCCTGCCGGCACGCCAGGCGTTGCCGACGACGACCGGCCGCTCACGCCCCGGGGGAAGGCGCGGTTCCGCACGGCCGCGAAGGGGCTCGCGCGGATGACGCCCAGACCGGACGTGCTGCTCACCAGCCCGTTGCCTCGGGCCCGCCAGACCGCCGAGATCGCCGCCCGGGCCTTCAAGAGCCTCGAGCCGCGGATCGAGCCCGCGCTGGCGAGTGGACGCGTGGACCAGATCGTGGCTGTGCTGGGCAAGGAATCGCGGGACGCGACCGTCGCGGTGGTGGGTCACGAGCCCGTCCTCGCAGGGCTTCTCGCACGCCTCGTCGGCGCTCCGCGTGGCGAGCCGTTCGCGTTCAAAAAAGGCGGTGCCGCGCTGGTCGATCTCCCCGACGGGCCCCTGGCCGGCGGGCGTCTGATCTGGTTCGTAAAGCCCCGAATTCTAAGGGATATGGCTGCCGACTAGGTTCGGCTGCGCCGTCGTGATAGCATTTCCTCCCCCTGGGGCAAAGTCCCCGCAAGGAGGCGCCATGGCTCACGCTCAGCCCGCCGAAGTGACGAGCATCGGACGCGGCCGTATCCTATGCATCGACGTAGGCGGCACGGGCCTCAAGGCCTCCGTCGTGGACGAGACGGGCAAGCTTCTGACGGAGCGTGTCCGAATCGACACGCCCGTCGGCAGCCCGCCGCTGGAGATCGTCCAGGCGCTCGCCAAGCTCGTGGAGCCGCTCGGCGCCTACGATCGCGTGTCCGTCGGGTTTCCCGGCGTCGTCCGCAGCGGCCGGGTGCTCACCGCGCCGAACCTGGACAACAAAGGCTGGAAGGATTTCGAGCTCGCGGCGGCGCTGCAGAAGGCGCTCGGCAAGCCCGTGCGCATCGCCAACGACGCGGACGTCCAGGGGCTCGCGGTGATCTCGGGCAAGGGCGTGGAGATGATCATCACGCTCGGGACCGGTTTCGGGACCGGCCTCTACGTGGACGGCCGGCTGGCGCCGCACCTGGAGCTGTCGCACCACCCGTTCCGCAAGGGCGAGACGTACGACGAGCACCTGGGCAACGCGGCGCGCAAAAGCGTCGGCAAGGCGAAGTGGAACAAGCGCGTGAAGCGGGCGATCCGAAACGTCCGGTCGCTCACGAACTTCGATCACCTGTACATCGGCGGCGGCAACGCCAAGAAGATCGACTTCGAGCTGGACCCGGACGTCACGATCGTGCCCAACACCGCCGGCATCGCCGGCGGCATCGCGTTGTGGCGGGACTGACCCGCCGCACGCCCCGTTGACGTGTTCGTGATTTGACGGAATACGGCGCGCGGGCCACGCTGCTCGCGGCATGACGGAGCTCGTCGCGGTCGTGGAACTGGGATCGACGGCCGTGCGGTTCCTGCTCGCAAAGGTTTCGCCGGCCGTCGGCTACCGGGTGCTCGCCCAGGAGCGGGTGCCGACGCGTCTCGGGGGCGGCCCCCCCGGCACGCTGCCGCGCGAGGCGATCGACCGGACATTGCGGGCCGTACACCGGTTCTTCAAGCGGTACTCGCCGGAGGGCCGAGGCCCGCGCGTCGTCGCGGTCGCGACGTCGGCGGTACGGGATGCGCGTAATCGCGAGCGGCTGCTCGGGCCGCTTCGCCGAGAGGAGGGGATCGAGGTGCAGGTTCTGAGCCCGCGCGACGAAGCCCGGCTCGGCGTCGACGCCGCGCTCGAGAGCCTCGACTTCAGGGACGGCGTCGTCGCCGACCTCGGCGGCGCCAGCCTGCAGCTGAGCCGCGTGCGCGCGCGCCGGATCGTCTCCGCCGCCACCCTGCCGCTCGGCGCCGTGCGGACCACGCGTCGCTTCATGCATCACGACCCGCCCAAGCCGCGCGAGCTGCGCGCGCTCCGCGCGGAGGTCCGCGAGCAGCTCCTCGGCATCGTGCCGCCGGCGCGGCGGGGCGAAGTCGTCGTGGGGATGGGCGGCACCGTGCGCAGCCTGGCGAGCGTCCACCTGCGCACGCATCCGGGCGAGCGCAAGCATCGTCACGGGCTGCGGCTCAACCAGTCCGACGTCGCCGCGGTCCGCGAGAGACTGGAGAGCGTCTCCGCGGCGCGGCGGCGGCGGATCCGCGGCCTGAAGGCCGAGCGCGCGGACATCATCCTGGCCGGCGCCATCGTCATCGAGGAGCTGATGGTGTTCGGCGGCTACATGACGCTGCTCGTCTGCGCGCGCGGAGTCCGGGACGGGTTGCTCCTGCACGAGACCTTCGACCACCGAGGCGTGTGATGAATTCTGATGCGTTCCTCAACCGTGAGCTGTCCTGGCTCGAGTTCAACCGGCGCGTGCTCGAGGAGGCGCAGGATTCGAGCGTGCCGCTGCTCGAGCGCGTGAAGTTTCTCGCCATCTTCAGCTCGAACCTCGACGAGTTCTTCATGGTTCGCGTCGCGACGCTGAAGCGCCGGCTGCGCGGCGGTGAGCCGCCGTCCGGGCCGGACGGGCTCACGCAGGCCGAGACGATGGCGGCCGTGGCCGCGCGCGTGCACGAGCTGGTGGAGGAGCAGCACCGCTGTTTCCTCGAGGAGGTCCAGCCGCTGCTGGCGTCCGAGGGCATCGTCCTGCTTCGTCCCAAGGAGGCCAACGAGGAGCAGCAGCGCTTCCTCGAGGATTACTTCCGCCGGACGCTGCTGCCCGTGCTGACGCCGCTCGCCGTGGATCCGGGCCACCCCTTCCCGTATCTGGGCAACCGGTCCCTGTGTCTGGTCGCCTCGATCCGGCCGTCGGCGCCCTCGACACTCCCGAACAGCGCGCTCTCCGTGATCCACATCCCGAGCCAGGTGCTCCCGCGCTTCGTCGCCCTGCCTGAGCGGACGGGCAAGCACGTCTTCATGCTGCTCGAGGACGTGATCCGGCTGAACCTGCCGAGCGTCTACAACGGCTACGACATCCTGTCGAGCCACGCCATCCGGGTCACGCGTGACGCCGACATCCAGATGCGGGGCCGTCCCGAGGACCTCCTGATCAGCATCGAGCAGAGCCTGCGCGACCGGCGGCTCGGCATGGCGGTGCGCCTGCAGTATGACGCCGACCTGCCGGGGGACATCCTGGCGACGCTGCTCGACGAGCTCGAGCTGCAGCCCGAGGACCTGTACGAGGGCGAGGGCTTCACGGCCTTCTCGGACCTGCTCCAGCTCTACTCGGCCGTGGACATCCCGCGCCTCAAAGACAGGCCGCTGCCGCCACACCCGGTGCCCGCCTTCGAGGGCGCGACCGACATCTGGAGCGCGATCCGCGCGAAGGACGTCCTCGTCCATCACCCGTACCACACCTTCGACGCGGTCACGCGCTTCGTCCACGAAGCCGCTATCGATCCCAAGGTCCTCGCGATCAAGATGACGCTCTACCGCGTCAGCCCGACGTCGCCCGTCGCGCACGCGCTGCGCACGGCGGTGGAGAACGGCAAGGAGGTCGCGGTTCTCGTGGAGCTGCAGGCGCGGTTCGACGAGGAGGCGAACATCCGTTGGGCTCGCGCGCTCGAGGAGGTCGGCGCGCACGTCGTCTACGGGCTCGTCGGCTTCAAGACGCACTGCAAGGCGTGCCTGGTCGTGCGTCAGGAGGCTGAAGGCATCCGGCGGTACTGCCACATCGCCACCGGCAACTACAACGTCCGGACCGGCGGCATCTACGGCGACCTCGGGCTCTTCACCTGCCGCGAGTCCTTCGGCGAGGACCTGACGGAGCTGTTCAACATGCTCACGGGCTACACGCGGCCGCGGGGCTTCCAGCACCTCGTCGTCGCGCCGACGGACCTGCGCGACCGGCTGGTCGAGCGGGTCCGCCGCGAGGCGGAGCACGCGCGGGCGGGGCGCCCGGCGCGGATCATCGCCAAGATGAACGCCCTCGTGGATCGCCGGCTCATCGAGGAGCTGTACGAGGCGAGCTCCGCGGGCGTACGGATCGACCTGATCGTGCGCGGGATCTGCTGCCTCCGTCCCGAGATCCCCGGTCTCTCGGAGAACATCCGGGTGATCTCGATCGTGGACCGTTATCTCGAGCACGCGCGGATCTTCCACTTCGAGAACGGGGGGCAGCCCGAGTACCTGCTCGCCTCGGCGGACTGGATGCCGCGCAACCTCGACCGCCGCGTCGAGCTCGCGTTCCCGATCCTGGAGCCGCCGCTGCAGGCCGTGGTCCGCGAGGTCCTCGAGATCCAGCTTGCCGACAACGTCAAGGCGCGTCGCATCCTCTCGACGGGGAGCTCGGTGCGCGTCCGGGCGGACGGCGCGCCCGCGGTCCGCTCCCAGGAGCGGCTGTACGAGGTGACGGGTCCGGGCGGGACACGCGGATGAACGACCTCGTCCGGTCGATGAACGCGCTCTGCGACGCCCAGCCGTCGTTCCGGACGAGCTGGTATCTAAAAGACCTGGCGAGCGGTGGCCGCGCGGACCGGCTCGGCGATGTGCCGGTGCCGTCGGCGAGCACGCGGAAGATCTCCATCCTGATGGCCGCGCTCGCGGCGGTTCACGCCGGCAAGCTCGCCCTCGACCAGAAGATGACGATCGAGGCGCGTTACCAGGAAAACGACTCCGGCACGTTCCAGCACCTCTCGCCGGGGTTCTGGATCACGCTGCGCGACGCGCTCGTCATGATGATCATCGTCAGCGACAACACGTGCACCGGGATGGTCGTGGACCTCGTCGGGCTCGGACAGATCCAGCGCTACTGCGAGGCGCTCGGCATGAAGGGGACGATCCACCGCTTCGGCATCCCGCCGAAGCTCGGGCGCGATCACACGCTCGAGCAGGTGACGACGACCACGCCGAACGACCAGGGGCTCCTGCTGGAGCTGATCCTCGACGGCACGCGCGACGCGACGGCGGCGGCACGGCTGGGGTGCACGCCCCCGCTCTGCCGGCTCGCGCTCGACATCCTCTCGTGGCAGAAGCTGAAGACCCGTCTGCCCTCGCGCCTGCCGCTGAACACCAAGGTCGCGCACAAGACGGGGACCGGCTCGCGCGGCTTCATGGACGCCGGGATCGTCTTCAAGAGCGACCGGCCGCTCTACATCCTGACGGCCTACACCGAGCACGTGCCCGAGACGCTGCCCGACGGCACCCCAGGGTTCACGGCCGTCTACGAACTGATCGGACGCATGGCGCGTCTGGCCTGGGACAGTCTCGGCGCGACCCGCTAGGATCAGGCTCGATAGAAGGGCTTGTCGCCCCGGATCGTCACGCGGTGGCCGTGGCGGCGTGCGGGGTAGTAATC
>WNGG01008842.1_pt1 | contig 21898 bp, 15 predicted proteins | sample 5400661 | NCBI WGS metagenome assembly WNGG01 (sample SAMN13153372, study PRJNA577476) | soil metagenome | isolation source: 100 cm soil or saprolite under Garry oak tree replicate 1 | place: USA:California | collected 2016-06-15
GTCTCATCTGAGCGTAGCGACGAATCTTTGATCACCTCTGGCCTGTTCCGCGACGACAATAGACGGAGATGTTTCGCTTCGCTCAACATGACAGCGGAATTGATAAGAGCGTCAGCCACGAGCTCTGCGGTTTTGGGCGCTCCGCACCGGTCTGAGTTTCCCAGCACCGGTAACCGAAACATTAGCTTGATTCACATTTCGCGCGCGCCCGCATTTCCACAAAAAGGGGCAAATCTTCTCTCGCTTCTTTGAAGGTGGGGAGATGCAGCTGCGGATCAATGCCTTCAGTTTTAACGCGCAGGTCGCCAGCGGATTCCAAACGTTCGGCATCACCCTGCAGGTGGATTTCGTCCCAAGTATTTTGTGCGGGGAAGTCCAAGAAATTTCGGTTCTCGTCGGAAACACGGAGCGATGCGAGTTCGATCAGACGAAGCCGCGGCCCGGAAAAGTCGATCCGCACACTACGAACTTGTGCGTCTGCTGGTAGACCAATCCAAACTTTCCGCCAGTGATCGCCATCCAGGAATGAACAAACCGATTGCTCTTCCCGGTACGTTTGATCGGCCGCAAAGAAAACCTGTATCCAGCAGTCGATATTTTTGAGAGGTGGACGAACACGGCGCTTTGACCAGCGGTAAATCCGCTCACGGAACTTCCGCCCGCCCTCAGGCTTTCGGGCGATAAGAATCGACTCGTGCCATTGATTGCTGTCTGCGTCGTACTTGGGTGAATCACCTGTTTGACTCCAGGCTTCCAATACTTCGAGGCCGGCATATCGAGCGATGGCGAGCATTCCATCACAGTTCATCCGCCAGCAGTCGAGGGGATATCGGTGAACAGGTCCAGTCCAAGGAGCGATAATACAACAAAGACCGTTTGGTTTCAGGATTCGCTCTATCTCCCCGGCCGTCTCCCAAAAAAACTCGGTGTGCTCAAACGTTTGGCCGGAGATCAGTACGTCAACGCTATTAGACTTTAGCTCCCGCCAATTATAGGGATCGCGGATAACTAGTTCGACATTCTTACCCGGCACGATATCGACGCCCACATATCGCCATGGAGGACGATCAAATATTGCTCGATAACTTCCCCGAATATCCTGACTGCCGAGATCGACAATAACAAGCGGTTGAGATGCCTGGGAATCGAGGTATCTACGGCGAAAGGCCGTCATTTTGTCAATTGAACTCAGATGCACGTTCGCCTTATCAATCCAACAGGGTGATTGTCCTGCAAGCGCTTTGAACGAGCAATTCGACAGGGGCGCTTTTGCGGGCGGCTTGCCGGGATTTCACTTTTACTCTCGCCGTAATGCGACCGCGACTTATGGTGATCTAAGTTTTGAGCCGAAATTCCTTACCGGCGTCGCCACGCGCATCGGGTGCGTTGGTCTCGCTTGCGCCGTCGCGCTCTGCGAGGGCGCGGAGTTTGTGCCGGTGCATTCCAAAGATTTTCTTGCGGGCAGGATAGCGATCTACCAGCGCGTGGTAGCGCTTTTGTAAAACGCGCACCAGCTCCTCCTCGAACAGATTGGTGGTGTTGCTCATCGATTTGTCGTGATGGCGATAGAAACAGAGGGTGTTGGGTACGAAACCAACGGAGAACCCGCGCGCGGCAAACCGCAGCCACATTTCATAGTCTTCCCAACCGAACCAACCGATCTGGCTCAGGGTACAATCATAACCGCCAAGCTCGAGCAAGGTGGCGCGCCGGAATAGCGCCATGGCGTCGATATAGGGGCTCTGCACGAGAATCTCCGGATCCCAATCGTAGTAGGACAGAAGGCCAAGCGCGTTTTCGGGCGAGCCACGAAACCGACAGAGCAAACTATACGCGGCGGCATGCTGTCCGCGCTCGATCTCTTCAAACAGCAACCGTAGCGCACGCGGGGTGATGAGATTGTCCGCATCCATCATGAACACGTAAGGCGCGCGCGCAATCTGCGTCCCGACGTTGCGTGCATCGGCCAGGCCAGTGTTTAGGTGCTTCTGGACAATCCGCACCGGTCGGTCGAGCCCCATCTGGATCGTGTGCGCCCTCGCAAATGAGCCATCGGTGGACGCATCGTCGACGATCACGATCTCAATTGGAGCTGAAAGTTGAGCCGCCGCCCGGTCGATCGCCTCCGCACATCCTTCGATGAATTGCTCGTAATTGTAGAGCGTAATGATTACCGAAATCTGCGGTGGCGGGGAGCGGCTGAACGCCCCGTTGTCATGCAAAGTCCAGACTTTTTCTCCACGTTTTCGTCGCCTGGCTTGCTCTTGCAAGCGCTGGTGGTACGCCGCGCGTTTTTCGATGACGCCGGAACGGACTGCAATCAGACTTTGCGTCAAAGCACTCGGCGTTTCCGATGATGGTTGCGCCATGGTCATATGCGAACGAGAGGAGATGTTTCGTAGGTCACTCCCAAGCGCCTTCCAGAGGCTGCGGCGGGCAGCTTGATTAAGCGATCTATCCAGTGCCAGCGGTAGACCGGCCGGGGCGGGATCATCGCTAACATCAGTCGGTAGCATTTGAAAATTCGAAGTCTCATCGCGCCTTAAATCCAGCAAGAACTTTTGGCAGCCGTGCGACTGGCGAAGCGAATCGCGCACAAAATCGTGACCTGCGCCGGCAATGCGCGAGCACTCGCTCGGATGCTCCAGGTAAAATCGGCACGCGTCGATCAACTCGTCCTTTTCCACCATGACGAAGTGTCGATTGGGAATTAGCGGGCCAAAACCCACGCTCGTTTCGCTGATAACGCAGCAGCCATTGGCGAAACCGAGCAGCATGCGGTGCCACTCGAAATACCGCTGACCGGAATAGTGCAGGTTGAGCAGTATGCGGGAGTTCGCAAGTAACACGTTACGTTCAGCGGTGGAGAGATAGCTGCGGGAGGATTCGGTCTTCGCAAAGCCGAGCGGCACAAACCGCAGATGACAATTGTATCGGCTAAAGAAGCTGGCGTGACGGGAGAAGAAAAGATCGCGTCGCGGAGTGAGCGACCCAAGGAAAGTGATGTCCACCTGCCTCTCGAGAAGCGGCTGTTGCACGCGGCTGGCAAGAATTTCGTGAAAACCAAGCTCGAGGTGATGAGTTCTGATTCCCAGCTGGCGATACGCCGCGACACCCAGAGCGTTAATGTCAGCGACGGCACGCGCATAGCATGCCCAGCGAAGATTCTGCCGAAACCAGGTAGTATCCGGTTGCTCGGTGCAGAGGAGAACCACGTTTCTGGTCAGCTCGCGCGCCTCTCTCGGCGAAACGCTTTCCAGTAGGAACAGATTGTAATATTCGTGTGGAGTTAGCACGATTTGAAGCAAGTCGTCGCCAGACGGCTCCGGTTTTTGGTCCAGAACCAGCTCCGCCTCGAGGCCAAGCTCAATAAATCCAGCCACGACTAGTTCACCTACCTCGCGAATAAAAAGATTCGATTTGGCGGTGGCATAGACGATGACGCGCTGAAGGTGAACAGGCGCGCTTTCGTCTTGCACCGGCACGTGCCGCATGCGGCGATTTGAAGAAGCGGGAGAGCGACGTCGCCGATGCTGACGCCGGGTGCGCAGGTGTTCATGGAGATTGGTCAAACCGAGCCTCAGAAGAAAGTCGAGCGGCACCGCTTTAATCTCGGCTTTGAAAAAAGTGCGCCAGCATTTTCGCGCATCTTGTACTTGGAACAGTAGGCTGTTACGCCCGGCCCGCAGAGGAACATTGACATAGAAACCACTAGATCCGGCTGCAGGTATCGCCGGGAAAGCGGTACCTATATCGGGTCGGCTGCGCTTGCGTCGCGCACGGACGACATGGCGTGGCCGCAGGCGCTTACTGGCAATTACCCGAATAGCGTGAATCGGTTCCCCGCTCGTGTCGACCAGCCAGCCGCTTACCGGTAGCTCACGGCTGAAAACGAGGGGCTCGAACGGCTCGTCAAATCCAAACGCAAATTCTTCCGCTGTTCTCCTTTCAGCCGCCATCATTAGGACTTCCCCCTTTGCCGGTCGCTTTATTGGCGCGATCGAAATCCTTCCACGGCGCGCGCAAGCGGGGTGGAAACGCCAGGGTGAACAGCTCGTCGGTCAGATCGAGATTCGGGTTGTAGAAAGGATCGTCGTGCAAGGGTTCGCGCCAGCGTTGCTGCATGTATCGAAGTTCTTGGTGAAATCGACCCTGTTTCTCTTCAGTATCTTCGAGCCCACGTGAACTTGATTCGTGATGGATGAGTTCGGCATGTGGCGTCCACACCACCCTTAGGTTCAATTCACGTACACGCAGGCAAAAATCGATGTCGTTGAATGCAATGCTGAGATCGCGCTCATTCAGCTCGCCGACCTGCGCATACACTTCTGCCCGCACAGCAAGGCAGGCGCCAGTGACGGCAGCGACGTTTCGAACGAGTTGCAGTTGCGAAAAATAGCCGGTACCCCCGCGGCGCTGCCGGAAGTAAGCATAGTTGCCAATGCGCTCTGGACTTAGAACAATGCCCGCGTGTTGTAATTGCCCATCTGGAAACCATAAGCTCGCCCCCACCACACCGACTTCTGGTCGCGTTACCTGGCTCATTAACTCGGATAACCAACCGGGGTCAATGACTTCGATATCATTGTTCAAGAGCAGTAAAACCTGGCCACGCGCAGCCGCCGCGCCGCAGTTGCAAAGCTTACTGTAGTTGAATTCGCCGGGGACGGAGATGACGCGAATGCGCTCGTCTTTTGCAACCTCTTGAAGTAATTCACGGGTCGATAGCTCGGAGCTGCTGTTATCGACGATGACAATTTCATACAATTCGTAGTCGGTTTTTTCTTTGATGCTGCGCAGACATTTCTTGAGCAGGCTGGCTTGATCGCGAGTCGAAATAATGATGGAGGCCAGCTGCGAAGGTATTGCGTATCGCACTCGCTGAAACTCTCCTTGCCGTGAAACTACCGCAGCAATGCGGCGTCTCTGCAGACACTCTTCCACCGCTCGGGCGCGCGCGTCGAGCGCATACGGTTTTGCGGACACTGCCTCCGCTGTGCTGTGGGGCGTCGCGCGCCAGTGATAGAGTAGCCACGGGATGCGTTTGATTTGCGATTGATCAATTAGCTCGACGCACCGGAGCATGAATTCATGGTCCTGCGCTCCATCGTACTCCGAACGAAATCCGCCCACGTCCCGGGCCAACCCCGTATGCAGGATTGCCGGGTGGGCCGCGTAGTTTTGCACTAGAAAGAGATCGGGATTCCACTGTGACTTGAAATAAGGGCTAAATCGGCGGCCGTTCTCGTCGATTTTATCTTCATCACCATAAATCAGCTTCAGATCTGGCTGCCGATTAATCGCTAGAGCCGCGAAGTAGAGAGCATGTAGCGCCAACTCGTCGTCGTGATCGAGCAGGACGATGAAATCGCCGGTAGCCATATCGAGCGCGTCGTTCGAAGCAGCCGAAATGTGACCGCGCTCGCGGCGTCGGTGGATTTTCATTCGCGGTTCACGCTGCGCGACGCTGTGCAACAGACGCCAAACGGCTGGATCTTCTGAAGCATCATCGACCGCGCAGATTTCCCAGTCGGGATAAAGTTGTCCTCGCACCGAGCGTATTGCGGCGCGGAGGAAACGCAGATCGGAATTGTAGCACGGTATCAATACAGAAAAGCGCGGTCTTTTGTCGAAGCTGCGGATGTGGCGCCGGATTGCCGAGCGATCCCGCGCGTCCAGTCTTTCGTACAGGCGGAGCCAATATTCGTAACGGTTCGCTTTCCCAAAACGATTCTCCCCACGTCGCCAAAAAAACGGGCGATAAATCCGATAAGCGAAAAAAGGCTCCCACAGCTGGCCGGAAGAGGCTTCCAGTAGAAGTAAGCTTCTTCCCCGCGGGGGATTTATGGTGACCGAGAAGCCGCTGTGCAATGCTCCGATAACGTCGGGGTATGCTGCCTTTACCTCCGGACGCCTGATTCCCGTCTGGGCCTCCCATTTGTGGTGGCCGATACGCGCGCGCACTGCTTCGATCGGTTTTCCGTGGAGAGCCACACACCAACCCACGAGACGCTGGCTTCTAGGTAGCCGCGACCAGTCACAGCGAGGTTCAAGCCAAAAAGCAAATCGTGATACGATGTCCCGGCGATCGACGTCGAAGAGCTCTGCGTCCTCAAGTGGCGGACGATCTTTTCTCGCGGCTCTACATTGCCTTATGACTTGCCGTTGGAGGAATGAGCGCCACTCGCCGCGAACATCCCTCACTTCCAATGCGAGGGTGCTGCGGCCAAGCGGCAACTTCGCTGTCGCAGCGAAACCTGCACAATGCGCATACGGGGAGTCGGGGAAGCTTCCCCGCAGATCCCTTCGTTGTATGCCATAAGTGCCGCGAAAAATTTGGCGGCCCACTCGTGCGCGGAATCCGGTTATTCGTTCTTCAACTCGATCGATGCACCAGCCGCAGATTGGAAGCTCGCGTTCCAGTTTGTCCCAATTCAACGGCCGATCAAGCCACCAATGGAAACGATCGGCAGCGGCAACTTGCGTCTTCCCGCGACGCTGACGGCGTTCAACGGCGGAAAGGAAGATCGGTCCAACGACGTTTTTCTGCCAAACGATGCAATAGCCATCTGCGCCATTACTCGCCTCGATGCGCAACGGCCACTCTCCTCGTGGCAATCTGACTTCAAGTGAAAAGCCGCAGCGGACTTGATCAGCGCTCACGCCGCAGTGCTGAATAACATCGTGGCGATCGTGGAAGACTCGCGCTTCAAAAACGTGTCCCCCAATCGTCGCCCGGATTGCTTGCAATGGAGGGCCACTTCTCCACACACACCACCCTGCCAGGGTTACCCATCGCGTTTTTCTGTTCCACGTTTGTGGAGCATCCAACCAGAAGATTAAATTGTCGTTCACGGCCAACGCCTTACTTGAAACGAGGGACTGAGGCATGCGCTGTTAATCTATCGCTTACGCGCGACTAGCTCGAACCCCGCGGCGATCTTGCTTTGAGCTGACTGCGGCAAGCTCTGTAGAATCTCGAAGCCACCCGGGTGGTGTCCAGTTCCTGCCCAGAGATCGGCCCATTCCCCCAGGGTGGTGTTCCTTAAGCGCATCACTTTGTCCAAAGCGGCGCCTCCCTCTTTGGCCGTGTTGATCACGCTAGACATTAGATACGCGAGCATCATACCCGGAGCGAAGTTTCCACTTACATGGCAGCGCTCAACTTCGAAACTGGAAAACCACTTGCGAAGGCCGAACTCGGTGGCGTTAAAATAGTGGTGCGGCGCTTCGTGTACGGCCTGCAGAAAGGCGCTGTGAATGGCGACCGATCCGCCAGGCTTAAGCACGCGTAGGATTTCAGCCGCCGCTTTTTGCGGCTCAGCCAGATGCTCGAAAACATTGAAGGCAAATACGCGATCAAAGCTGCCGGCGCGAAACGGCAATGAGTGCGCGTCGCCTATAACATCAGTGTGGCGGAAGGGCCGACGCTCGAATTCAATGCAGTTGGGATAGCGCTGCGCCGAAACTCCTGCGCCAATGTGGAGAACGAAATCTTTTCCCTCGCGGAGAATTGTCTCGAATTCCGCGCCAATCGGGTTGCTCCTGTGGTTTTCCGGCAGAATCGTCACCGGCTCCTTAAGAAAAACAGGTATATGTCCGTGAAGTTTGAAAACGGCGCTGCACTGCACACACGTGACACTTGTTGAGTGGTGACGGAGGTCACCGCTGCAAACTGGACATGCGAGCACCGCTGCCAACACTGCTTCGGTTCGCTCGGGTAGCATGAGCCACGTAAGTTAGGAAAATCAGCTTACGAAGCAAGCCGGGGACTACGGGACGGCAAAATTGCGACCGAAGCGGTAAGCTGCAGGGCGTGATCCCAGCGCGAATGCGCTCGATTGGCTGACCGGCATGTAAGCACCAGCTGCTGATCCGCAGCCAGCGCGCCGGATTTCTTCGAGGTCCCAAGCAACACGCCCGCATTGGAGCGGTCGGCGTAAGATATTCGAGCGAAAACCGCGCGACATAAAAAAACTTTTCGCGTGGTCTCTCCGCTTCGTATCCCGGCGCTCCCTCGATGAACCGACTTGCGCGCCGTCTCCTTTGCTGCCGTTCCAAGCAAATTATTGGGAACCTCGGCGTCTGTTTGCTGTAGAACATACTGGGAGGATAAAGTGCGCCAGAATTTTCGCGGCCCAGTCTTTGGCCTGCTCTTGTGCCTCATACTTGTCAGCACTGGCCGGACTCAAAATGGTTATACCTGGCAACTAGGCGCCCAAATGCCTGGCCCCCGACAGGAACTCGCCACCGGGGCGCTAAATGGAAATGTGTACGTCCTCGGCGGTTTTGATGCAGACGGGCATTCCACGGACACGGTGCTAGTCTATAATCCAAGTACGGACACATGGACCTTGGCGCATCCGCTTCCCTATGGAGTTAATCATAACAGCGCGGCTGTGGCAGGAGGAGCGCTTTATAGTTTTGGTGCCGGAGGAGGCGAGCTGTTTGTTTACAATCAGAACACCAACTCCTGGGCTGCAAGAGCTTCCAGTCACTACGTCCACAGCCACACTGCGGCAGTCGGGGTGATCGATAATAAGATTTATGTCGCCGGCGGCACGGGTACTCCGAGCCAGCGCGAACTGGAGGTGTACGATCCGGTCGCAAATACATGGACAGTCAAGGCTCCCATGAGCGTCCCGCGCAATCACACAGCTGGCGGGGTGATCGAAGGGAAATTTTATGTTGCAGGTGGACGGGCTAGCGATTTTTCAGGTTCAACAAACGCGCTTGAGGTTTACAATCCGCAGACCAATACCTGGTCGACTCTTGCACCGATGCCAACTGCTCGTTCCGGGCTTGCCGCCGCGGTGGTGGATAATGAGCTGTGGGTTTTCGGCGGGGAGGACGTCCTGGATTTCGTTGTGCATGCAGAGGTGGAAGTCTATAATCCTGCTACTAATAGTTGGCGTCAGCTACCCAACATGCCTGCTGGTCGGCACGGGATCTGGGCATCGGCGTTCGGCAACAAAATCTATATCCCAGGTGGCGGAGTCGGCCCCGGGGGCTCCGCTTCTAATACGAACCAAATCTATACCGTTGACACTGCAGCGGCAAACCTGGGCGACATCTCAACACGCGCGTTTGTTCAGACGGGCGACAACGTGATGATTGGGGGGTTCATTGTCCAAGGCACCGGCACAAAGCGCGTGATCATTCGCGCCATTGGCCCTGAGCTGGGCCAGTATGGTGTTCCGAATCCGTTGGCTGATCCGACATTGGAACTGCACGACGGCACCGGAGCTTTGATTGGCTCCAATGATAACTGGCAGACTACAATCATTGGCGGCATTATCACCCACGATCAAGTTCAGGAGATTCAGGACGGCGGCCACGCTCCCGGAGACGCAAGGGAATCTGCAATCATTGCAGACCTGCCGCCCGGTAACTACACGGCGATCATGCGTGGGGTAAATAATACCACTGGAGTTGCTTTAGTGGAGGTGTACGACATCGGGGCCGGTACCAGTTCAATTCTTGGCAACATCAGTACCCGCAGCTTTGTGCAGGCCGGCGACAACGTGATGATTGGTGGTTTCATTGTCCAAGGCACAGAAACAAAGAGAGTGATCATACGCGCCATCGGTCCGGAGCTCAGTCAGTATGGCGTACCGAATCCCTTGGCTAATCCGACGCTGGAACTGCACGACGGCCCCGGAACTTTGATTGCCTCTAATGATAACTGGCAGACTACAATCATCGGCGGGATTATCACTCACGACCAAGTTCAGGATATCATGAACAGCGGCCACGCTCCCGCTGACTCGAGCGAATCTGCGATCATTGCGGACTTGCCAGCGGGCAACTACACCGCCATCGTACGCGGGGTAAACAACACCACCGGAGTCGCTCTCGTGGAAGTGTACGATCTGTCCGGCGCTCAGTGATCGTGCCGAATCGATAAACCAGTTCGGGTGCCCAGATCTCGGCTTCGGCGGTCCGACGTCTTCACGGCGAACTCCAGTCTGGTGGTAAGATAACTTCGCGAGTATCGTGGCGGCTGAACGATTTCAATTGGCTGGTCGAGCGTCCCATGCGCCAGCCTGAGGGGTGGATACGCTCTCGGGATTTGTGTCATGAGTCTGAAGGTTTTGTAGAATACCTAACGGAAAATTGTTCAAAACATCCAACAGCGCGAGGCGCGACGAAGCATTTTATATGAAGAAAAAATTTCCCTCCCAATCTGTACGCGCCCGCCGCAGCATCCGTGAAGGCGGGTTTTTTAATCTGCGCGTGTTCGGCAGTGTTCTTGCTCGCACTGCTGGGGTATGTTTGGCGCTCACTGCCCTGGCATATGAGCCTGTGGCCTTTGTGCCCGCGCCTCCTGCGACCAGCATCGTGGTCAACCCGACCAGCCAAGCCCTGGCGGCAACACCGGAAGCAGCGACGCTCTCCAACCTGAGCGCTCGCAGTTTTGTTCAAACGGGCGATAACGTGATGATCGGTGGTTTCGTGGTCCAGGGCCCGGGGACAAAACGAGTGATCATACGCGCCATTGGCCCTGAGCTCAGCCAATATGGCGTTCCGACCCCGATGGCTGATCCAACCTTAGAACTGCACGATGGCACAGGAGCTTTGATTGGTCGTAATGATAACTGGCAGACTACGATCATTGGCGGCATTATCACCCACGATCAGGTCCAGGATATTCAGAACAGCGGCCACGCTCCGGCGGATGCGAGGGAATCTGCCATCATTGGAGATCTTTCACCCGGTAACTACACCGCGATCGTACGCGGAGTAAATGACACCACGGGCATTGCTCTGGTGGAAGTGTACGACATTGGCACCGACACCACTTCAATTCTTAGCAACATCAGTACGCGCAGCTTTGTGCAGAACGGCGACAACGTGATGATCGGCGGATTCATCGTCCAAGGCATAGGAACAAAGAGAGTCATTATACGCGCCATTGGTCCGGAACTCAGTCAATATGGGGTGCCCACGCCATTGGCTGATCCCACATTGGAACTGCACGATGGTACCGGAGCTTTGATTGGCTTTAACAACGACTGGCAGCACACAGTTATCGGTGGAATCATCACCCGCGACCAGGTTCGATATCATCAACAGCGGCCACGCCCCGGGTGACCCACTGGAGTCTGCCATCATTGCAGATCTGCCAACGGGCAACTACACCGCGATTGTGCGTGCAGTAAACATCGAGGTCGGAACTGCCTTGGTGGAAGTGTACGACCTGTCCGGCAGTCAGTGATCTTGTCGAAGCCTAAGCTAAGTTCGACGCCTGCGAACCGCGGCTACTTGCCTACAGAGAAATCGGCGCGCTCGCGGGAGAGATTTGGGTTGTAATAAGGATCGCGCTCTAGAGCATCAGGCCAACGTTGGCGCATGATCGCTTCACCGCCCGTGCCAGTCTTGGCGTCCGCTGGTGTGTCCCAGCAAAGTTTGGCAAGCGGCGTGTAAACAATGAGGTAACCAGCCCGCCGTATCTTGAGACAGAAATCGATCTCCGCAAGATTCGGCGAGAGCGTCTGATCGAATCCACCAATTTGTTGAAAAACCTCGCGGCGGGTCAACAGGCATGCGCCAGAAACTGCGCTGCAGTTACGAACCATTTGCAATTGACGGTTCACGCCCGGATCTTCCGCTGGGAAGCCGCCAAAAGCCGGCTGCGCAATTCCATTGACGCCAAGAACGATCCCGGCGTGCTCGATTGTGCCGTTGGAATTCACTAACCGCGCACCGACTGCGCCAACTTCCGGTCGCTGGACGTGCTCGGCCATAATTGTCAGCCAATCGTCTTGTATTGGTTCGATGCCAGCGTCCAGGAACAAAAGCCAGGAACTATCGGTCTGTTGTACCGCGAGATTGTTTAGCGCAGCGACGTTGGATGCATCGGGTGCGTGCACCACGCGGCATGGTAACTGCGCGAAGGGTTCGTTTCCCTGTCGAACAATGATGATCTCGTAACTGGGATAGCTCGTTCTCGCAGTTAGACTTTCAATGCAACGTTTAAGTTGCTCCGCGTGGCGTGCGCTTTGGATGACAATCGAGATCTTCTTCGCCTCCAATAGTTCGCGTCGGACATGGAAAACGTGTGTCCGCCAATCTACCGCGACATGAGCGAGTTCACGGCGACGCTGCAGATGACCTTCGATTGCAAGTCGGGAAGCTTCGAGTTGCCCAGGTTTTTGGCGAACGCTGTCAGCGCTGGAGCTTGGGCTGCGCCGCCAATGATACAACACCCGCGGAATGTGCACGACGCGATCGGTGCGCTCGATAATACGCAGCAGAAGATCGTAGTCTTGCGAGCCATCCAAATCGGAACGAAAACCCCCAACATCGCAGATAAGCTGTCGCCGCAAAAAAATCAGATGACATAAATAGTTGCAAGATAGAAAGAAATCGGGCGACCAGTCCGGTTTCAGCATTGGCGAGCCCAAGCCATCCTCAGTGAGTTTGTCTTCATCGGAGTAGATCAGATCGACGCAGGAATCTTTCTGAAGCACACTTACATTTTGGAAAAGTGCATCAGGTTCGAGGAGATCATCATGATCAAGAAAAGCCACCCACTCTCCGTGGGCTAGCGCGAGTCCATGGTTTGACGCAGCAGAAATACCTCCGTGTTTTCCGAGACTGGCAATTACGATGCGCTGGTCGCGCGCGGCAAGACGCGGCAGCAGATGGAGCAACTCGTTGTTTGTGGATCCGTCATCGACTAACACGAGCTCCCAGTTTTCATATACCTGCGAGAGGATCGATTGGACAGCTTCCTCAAGCCATTGCACGGGCGTATCAAAAACTGGCGTGATCACGCTAATCAACGGCCGTGAGGCGAATTTGCGCGCCTCTTCGCGCATGCGCTCCAAGTCCTGCACACTGGCACGATGTCGCTCAAACCACTTTTGATATTCGCTTGCTGTAGCAGACTTTGGCTTTCGCACCTTTTTCCACACTGTTTTGGCCAGCTTTTCCGGAATCCGATAGGGCGCGAGTAGCACCTGACCCACCCGACGCTCAGCGGAGCTGCGCAGAAGTCGCCTCTCCTTTTTCAGCAACTTCAACTCGCGCCTGTATTCTTTGAGTTTTAGAAGTTTCTCTTCTAGTCCAGCGACGTGGCGATGCGCCTCTTTCAATTCCGCTTCACGGATCTGAAGCGTTCGCTGCAGAGCACTCAGCTGGTTCGTGATTCTCGCGAGAGCCTTCTCGATCGCGAGCGCGTGCTCGCCAGCTGCTTCGCCCCGCTGACCCCTAAGACATACAGCTCCCGGATCCAGTTCGATCAGGCCACATTCATAATCGGGCGCAAACCGAAAGCGACCGAAGCACTGAATTAATTGCGGGCGCCGTCGTCCAGCATCAGCCCCCGGACCTGGCAGTAAGACCACGGCGTCTGCGCAGCTCGCGAGCGCCTCCGCAATGATGTCGTCCTGATTTTCTTCCGAAGAATAGAACCATAGCGCGGTTTCGAAGCGTCCTGTCCATTCACCGCGACGTAACTTTGAAGCGACATCATCGTAAGACCACACCTCGGCTTCTCGTTTCGCCTCGGCAAATTGAGACTCCAGTTTCCCAGCGTCGCCTCCGACGATGAGAAAACGCCCATGCTCGAACTTCCGCGATATCACGCGCGCGAAATCGGAATCAAAAGAATTAGAATATCGTGGCGACACCAGGCACATTATATTGGTTGAAGCAACCCGCAGGCAAATCTACCCTGCCCGCAGCAGCTTCGCGCAGCGACGCGGGCGCGGCCCTGCCGCGCCACACTGCGACACGGCCGCTTCCGCAATGCTCGACTCTGTCGTTTATCTTCTCTACCGCGCAGGCTTGGCCATCGCCGCCGCGCTGCCATTTCGGTTTTTGTTTGCTGTTGGCCAATTCCTCGGCTCGTGTGCTTGGCTGCTTTCCGGCAAATACCGGAGGTTAGCGGAATGCAATGTTGCGATTGCGTTCGCAACCGAAAAGTCGCCCCGTGAACTGCGTCGCCTTGTGCGCCGGCATTTTCGACGGCTCGGCGCCAATCTCCTTTGCAGCGCAAAACTTACAGCGATCCCTCCAGAGGAAATCCTGCAGCACGTCGAAGTCGAAAATATCGAGGCCATGGCCCGCGAATTTCGCGCAGGCGTTCCCGTGGTGCTCGTTCTAAGTCATCTCGGAATCTGGGAATTATTCGCACAATTGATGCCCAAGTTTGTTGGGTTCGTACGAAACGCGAGCGTTTATCAAAAGCTCGGCAACCGTCTCATTGACGCGCACGTCCGCCGGACGCGCAGCCAAACTGGCTTGGAACTATTCGGTCGCCAGGATGGATTCGATCCGGTCATTGAGTTACTGCGCTCGGGCGGCGGTGTGGGTGTCTTGTCCGACCAACACGCTGGCGACCACGGGCTTTGGACGCCATTTTTTGGCAGGTTGGCTTCCACTTCGCCTCTGCCTGGCTTGCTTGCGAAACGCACCCGAGCGGCGCTTATTGCCGCCGGGGTGTACACAACGGGCCCGGCGCGCTGGCGCCTGGTGTTCACCGAGCGCTTTGATCAGCCCGACGCTTCTGTTGCAACCCTCACGTTGAGAATAAATGAGATTATCGAGCAACAGATTCGCGTTGCGCCGGAAGATTGGTTTTGGGTTCACAATCGCTGGAAAACGCCGCAGCCCAATTTCCTTCTCGCCCGTTACAAACGCGGCGTGCAGCTGCCGCCGGGGCTGTCACCTCGCGATCTAAAGCCATTTCGAATTCTCATTCGTTCAAGCAATTGGCTGGGCGACGCCGTGATGAGCGTCTCCGCAGTTCGCGCCATCAAGAATGGACGCCCCGACGCTCACGTTACAATCGCTGCGCCTATGAAAATCGCGCCGATGTGGAAGCTGATTCCTGAAGTGGATGCAATTCTTCCATTGCCAAACGGTTCGCTCATTCCGGCTGTCTCATTGCAGAGGCGACAACCCGCTTTCGACGCTGCAATCCTTTTCCCAAATTCGCTGCGGGTTGCTCTTGAATCATGGCTGAGCGGGATACCGCGCCGGGTTGGGTATCGCGGACACTGTCGGAAATGGCTATTGAACCAAATCGTGCCTGAACCGCGAAAAGCAGGCCCACTGGAACATCATTCGCTTCGATTTCTGCGAATCGCACGGGATTGCGGTGCAGAAACATCAAACGTTGAACATCGAATATCGAACGTTCACGTTGCAGTTTCGCCGGAACAACTAAAAATCGGCCTTTGCCCAGGCGCAGAGTACGGCCCAGCCAAGCGATGGTTCCCGGAGCGATTTGCCGAGGTTGCGAAAGAGATTAATGCACAGTCATCGGCGCAATGGATTTTATTTGGGACAGAGAAGGACGCGGCAATAGGCGATCAAATCGCGGCTGCGATCAGCGATCATTGTGTGAATCGGATTGGCCACACGACACTAGATCAACTGATCAACGAATTACGAGAATGCCGCTTGCTGCTCACGAATGATACCGGGACGATGCATCTTGCAGCTTTGCTCGGCGTGCCAGTTGTCGCGATCTTCGGCTCGACTGAGCCGGCTCTGACGGGGCCGCTCGGGAATGCTCACATTATCCTGCGCCATCACGTCGAATGCAGCCCGTGTTTTCTCCGCGAATGTCCAATCGATTTTCGCTGCATGAAAGCGGTTACCACCGGGGAAGTTGTGGACGCCGTGCGGTCAATTCTGACCGATAAATTTCAAATTTGAATTTGGAGACTTCAAATCTGAGACTCGCAATTTGAGATCTCAAATCTGCATGGCTCGGCCGCGAATCTACACAGAGGTGCAGGTAATGTTTTTCGACACCGACTGCGGGGGCGTCGTTTCGAATATCGCTTATCTGCGTTTCATTGAGATTGCGCGTACGCACCTGGCTGGCGAACTCGGGCTTGGCCTTGCGGAAATGGCCGAAAAGCAAAGATATCCCGTCGTGGTGCGTACGGAGATTGATTATCGCCGCGCAGCCAAGCTGGGAGATCGGTTGACGATTGAAGGTTGGCTAGACCACGTGGAGCGCGCACGGTTCTGGTGTGGATTTCGAATTACCCGACCGAGGGACGACACGCTGATTGCGCAATGCCGCCAAATGCTCGCGCTGATCGAAATGCCATCAGGAAAACTGCTGCGTCTGCCCGAACATTGGCAAGAATATCGCAAGTTCGATCCGGTGCAGTATCCCAAAGGCGAACGCCAAATCGGGATGCACATTTCTAGCGAAGAAGACAATCAATGACCGCAGGGACCCAAAGCTTAACCGTCGAACAAACTTTGCTCGAGCCGCCCGCGCTGCCCCCGCCGCCGACGCGGCACGCGCTTTTAGGGATTCTAATCGCGTTGGCGGCGCTGTTGCACGTAGCAACAATCGGAACAGGCGATCTCTACAGTCAAACCGAAGGTCAATATGCAGGAGCTGCTCGGGAGATGTTCCAGAACCATGAATGGCTTCTGCCGACGAACGACGGTATCCCGCGCCTGCAAAAACCGCCGTTGCTCTATTGGCTCATTATTGGCTCGTTCAAGCTCTTCGGCGTGAATGCGGCAGCTGCCCGGCTCCCGGTTGGACTGGCAGTTGTCGCCGTGGTTGCCTTGATTTTTCTAATCGGCGAAAAGCTCACGGATTACTGGCGCGGCTTCATTGCCGGCGTGATTTATCTTAGCTTTTGCGGGACGTTTCTGCTGGCGCGGATCGTCATGCCCGAACCGCTCGTCAGCGCATTGATCGCGGGCGCGATTTTCTGCGCAGTGTGCGGATATCAGCACCGGCGCCATCGGTCGGCCTGGTTCGCTGGCTTTTGGATTTGCTCAGCCTTTGCTTGCTTAACAAAGGGTTTGCTCGGCGCCGTCTATCCGGTAGCGATTGTGGCACTGCTGTCGATCTTTTATCGCGAAGCGCGGCTGCGATATCGCGCACTGTTGCGATGGGAATATCTGACGATTTTTGTTTTGGTTGTTGCTCCCTGGCACATTTGGGCAGAGCGGCATTTCCCGGGTTATTTTCGGTATCAGCTGGGTACCGAATGGCTGGGGCATCTGCGCGGGCTTACCGATGAGACGCATGATTACAAGGGGATGCCTGCATACCAATTTCTGGTCATGCATTTGGCGTGGTGGTTTCCGTGGTCCATCGCACTGATTCCCGGCGTAATTTTCGCCTGGCGCCGCGTAATACGGCCGCATGAGATCAATTTCGCCGATGCGTTGCCGCTGTGCTGGATGGCGGTTGTTTTTGTGCCACTGCTCTTTCTCGGGCAACGGCAGGATTACTATTCGATGACGATGTGGAGTGCGGTTGCACTGTGCGCAGCGGTGGTATGGGACCGGACGCCGCAGAAGTTACGCGCCGCAGGAACAATCGCAGTGGGCCTCACAGGAATCGTGACTGCCATAGCGGCATTGCTACTTACGGGTGTCGCGCATCCTGCAAACGGAAATTGGGGCGTAATGGACGCGCGTTGGACAGCGTGGAAGGCATTGCACCAGATGCCGATGTCAGTTTGGTTCACACTTCGGCCGTTGGCCGTGACCGTGGGTGTTTCGGTCATGCTACTTTCCCTGGTGGCGCTCTATTTTATTTTCAATCGGCGCGAGAAACTCGCTGCCGTTGCCCTGGCCGCAGCGATGTTTCCGGCCGGGCTCGCCATGATCGAAGCGGTGGCGCGAACCGCGCCTTATTTTTCACTCGCTGATTTAGCGCGATTTCTAAATCCGCGCCTCGACTCAGGCGGCGATGCGATTTTTGAGGGGCCGCTCGACGACAGCAGCAGTCTCATTTTTTATCTCAACCGGAAGTTCCTTTTCGTTAATCAAAACCGCCACAAAGAGGCGCCGATCGGCAAAACCTCGATCGATCTTTTCCTGAATGAAAAGGCAGTCTTGGACAAATGGGCTGGTCGGGATGCGGTTTATCTCATTGTGGAGCAAAGCCGGGCCGATTACTGGAAAGAGCTATTGAGCAACCGGTTCCACGTTTATCACCAGATCACCACATCGGGGACGTACGTGGTGCTTGGTAATCAGCTCTAAGAGGGGTTGATTGGTTAAAAACCTAAAAAGGTTAAAAGGATGCGGTGCGTTGGTTGAAAAAGTCCCCTGCTGGCTTAATATGCGGGCTCATTTTCCATTTTAACCTTGTAACCGTTTAACTTTTCAACTTCTTGACCGATCCATGTCTCAACACCGCAGTTTAAAAGGTACAAGCACCATCGCCGCCAGGCGAAACGTGCTGAAACGCTTCGAGCGCGTCGAGCTTCTGAAGAAGCGCGGCCAATGGAAAAAAGATGGTAAAGTCATCGGCTTGCCAAAGACGAAGCCGGACGTCTGAGCCGAGGGAAGTCACCTTTGTAGCCTCCCCTTGCGCTTGAACCGTTTTCTCGCCGCTGCCGGCGTCGGTTCGCGACGACATTGTGATGGGTTGATTGCGGCAGGTCGCGTTACTGTCAACGGCAAGATCTGCACGAACTTCAGCGCACAGCCAGGGGCACAAGACCATGTCAAAGTCGATGGCAAACTTGTTCGCACCGCTCCGGCTCTTACCATCATGTTGCATAAACCTGCCGGATTTATTTCCACGCGAAAAGATCCGCACGCGCGCGATACTGTGTTTGATCTAATTCCACAAAAATATCACCGCCTGTTCAACATCGGCCGTCTCGACGCGCAAACTGAAGGTCTGCTTCTTCTGACGAATGACGGCGAACTGGCGCAGCGGCTTACCCATCCACGCCACAAGATCGACAAAGAATATGCGGTGACACTTGATCGCCCCTGGGACCCGGCACTTGCATCGCAATTACTGCGCGGAATTTTTCTCGACGGCCAGCGCGCCAAAATTGAGAAAATTCACTCTGTCTCGCCCACGCGTTTACGCGTTGTGTTGCGACAGGGAATAAACCGGCAGATTCACCGCATGTTCGAAGTGGTCGGCTATCGCGTGAAACATCTTCTGCGGCTCCGAATCGGAACTCTTCGGCTTGCCGATTTGCCACGCGGACATTGGCGGGTCCTAACCGCGCGCGATCTCTCTCGGCTCGGAGCAGTGCGATGAAGAAAGCTCAAGGATCACTTGCCCTCATTATTCTCTTGATAATTGGTTTTGCGATTGAGCTCGTCACCGGTAGCGCCGGAAACGAGGCTGCATTGCTCAAACTTGGCGGCCTCCCGGACAACGGCGAGCTCCATGGTGAATACTGGCGTATTGCAACGTACTCGTTTCTGCACTTCAACTGGCTGCACCTCATTGTGAATGTTTCTCTGCTTCTGTGGATCGGAAGGATCGTTGAACGACAAGTGGGAACTACACAGGCGATGCTGATCTATTTTGCCAGCGTGCTTTGCTCGGCCGCACTAATTCTCGTGGTGCACAATTGGAATCCTAAGGCGGGCGCCACTGTTGGCGCGTCGGGCGGAATTTTTGGCTTGTTGGGCGCAGCGCTAATCATTTCGTACCAGCAAGAAGGCGATGATCGATTGCGCAGATGGCTTTGGATCGCACTGTTAGTCGGGTTCACCGTTTCCCTTTTTCCTGGGATTAGTATGGCCGGGCACGCTGGCGGAATCGTTGGTGGCGGCCTGATGGCGTTGCTCGTGAAAATCCGAATGAATGAAAGTTGATGGCTGTAACGCTCTAATCACGGGAGCTTCGGCTGGTATTGGCTGCGAATTTGCGCGGCAACTCGCCGGACGTGCACGCTCGATGACTTTGGTGGCGCGACGCGAGGACAGGCTGGTTGAGCTAGCTGATGAACTGCAACGAGAGCATCCGAACCTCCGCATTCATATTCGAAAAGTTGATCTCGCTGATCTTGCGGAGTTGCAGGATTTGCTGCAGTGGCTCGATCGCGAAAAGCTCGGCATCGATCTTTTAATCAATAACGCCGGACTCGGCGATAGTGGCCCATTCGCGAACAGCGATCCCGTTCGCAACAGTGACATGACGCTTGTAAACGTCACGGCGCTTACTTCGCTCACTCGTCATTTGGTTCCGCAGATGATCACAAAACATCGCGGCGGTATTCTCAATGTCAGTTCGTCGGCTGGCTTTCTCCCGATCCCCGGCTCCGCTGTCTACGCCGCGACCAAGGCGTATGTGACAAGTTTTTCCGAAGCGCTCCGAGCCGAGCTTCGTGAAACAGACGTGAGCGTATGCGCTGTCTGCCCCGGCCCTGTAGTCACCGAATTCCAGCAAGTGGCCAGGCGCGAGAATGCTCCGTAGCGCCAGGTCGCGCTTCCGACTGCAGAAACCTCCTAAAGATGAAACCAATTGTGCTCGCTCGCGAACACGGCGCGATTAATGAAAATCTCCGACACAGTCGCAAATGCCATGATCCCGGCGACGACGATGATTGAAGCAACCCTGCCAACTCGCCGCAAGAGGTAGCCGATGCCATAGACATACAGCAACGCAAACGGAATCAACGCGCCGCTCATCAAGCGGCCCGACGTCAAATACGGGTGAGCGCGAGACGGATAAATGCATTCGCCAAAATCGAACCGGACGGAAAGCAGCGCAAGAAAGGCGAGCGCTGCGACGACTGTGAGAGCAGCGAGGAAGAGCGCCTGCCGCTGGAACGTTGATAGCATGTTGTGCTGTAGTATTCCGACCATCGCGGCACAAAGTAGCAGCAGAGATGAGATCGCATAAAATTCATCGGCGACCCGCCAACTCAATTCACGATTCTGCCACATAAGCTCGCCGCGCCAAAACCTAGCGATTACTTCCGACCAAAAAGTCCACAGCCCTTGTGGAGAGAAAATGGGATGGTGCCACCAATCGGCGAGAGGTTTCGGTGTCCAGGTAAGAAGTGCGATCGCAGTTGCCGACCCAGCGACATCGCCGAAATGAAACTTGCTCCAGAGCATCCATCCGCCGATTGGGATTCCAGCACATAAAATCGTCAGGACGGACGCAACAGTTGCGACGCCAGGTTGTTGCCGCAGCATCTGTAACCATTTCGCAACGATCGCGATGAGTGCGACTGTGAGCAAAGGCAGGGTACTTAACTTTGTAAGATAGCTTGCTGCGATCGCCAGACCGGTCATTGCGCCAAGTAACAAGCTCGGCGACTCCGCTCGCAACCATTGCAACACGCAAACGAACAACACACCAAAGCAGACAGGGGACAGCACGTCGTTGCTAAGGACGTACAACACATCTTGTGGCATGAATGCAAGCAGCAATGGTACGCCGATGCTTAAGTCGAGACGCTCACGCCCGAGAGTTCGCGCAATCACATAACCAAGCCACACCAGTATCGAGACAAGCAGGCAATTCAGGAAACGAATCCAGTACAACGATTCAATTTCTGTTAGTCCGATGTATTGCCCAACTCTCCACCAAAACCCAACCAACGCGTAATACAGCGGCGGTTGGGAAGATTCCCAATTGATCTCCTTTTGCCAGGCAGCCTTTGTCACCTCAATAACAGGTGCTGCCTCTTCCGCTGATTGTTTCCATAAAGGTGTTGGAAATTTTGCGTTCGGGAATTGATCGGGCGTTTGAAGGAACTCCGGCGAGGCGTAGGGAACGATAAAACTGAGGGATTCATTCGTTAGTACATTGAATGTACGCGGCAGCCGCCCGGCGGCGTACTGCGTAACAAGGTCGAAATGTAAGTCCTCATCGCCATTACTGAAAAACGGGAAGGCAGCGGCGAAAACAAAAACCCGAAGAGCCGCAATGAGACATAAGAGGAGGATCAGCAACCGTTGGCCGTGAAACATCGCAAACATGCTGATGAACTTTTTGTAAAGAGGCAGCGCGCCGTGATGATTCAATATTGCCGCTCCTTATAAGTTTGGATGCTACACCCACAGCGGCGAGCTTTGCTGCAAGCGGCTCTAAACATGTTTCAATTAAGTAAGCGAATCCGGGGCCACTTCCACAGACTCAGCAAAAGAACGCCAACAAACAGTAATGTTACGGCTGCTCCTGCAT
>WNGG01002248.1_pt1 | contig 21883 bp, 26 predicted proteins | sample 5400661 | NCBI WGS metagenome assembly WNGG01 (sample SAMN13153372, study PRJNA577476) | soil metagenome | isolation source: 100 cm soil or saprolite under Garry oak tree replicate 1 | place: USA:California | collected 2016-06-15
CGAGGGCGTCGCTCGGGCGGCGTTCTGGTTCGTGGCCATCGGCGAGGCCGGGTTCGCGCTCCTGGTCGCGGCGTTCACGATCCTCGACTGGAAGACCGGCACGCTCGACCTCGGCGGCATCGCCACCCTCGCCGGCCAGATCCCCGACGGCTGGCGCAGCCTGGTCTTCGTGCTCGCCCTCGTCGGCTTCGGCGCCAAGGCCGGCCTCGTTCCGCTGCACGTCTGGCTGCCCATGGCTCACCCCGCCGCGCCGGCCGACGGGTCGGCGTTCCTGTCCGGCCTGGTGATCAAGCTCGGCGTCTTCGGCATCGCCCTGTTCGGCTTCGACCTGCTCGGCCCCGGCCACGCCTGGTGGGGGCTGCTCACCATGGGGCTGGGTGCGCTGTCCGCCGTGCTCGGCATCCTCTACGCGCTGATGGAACGCGACCTCAAACGCTTCCTGGCTTACTCCAGCATCGAGCACGTCGGCATCATCGTCACCGCCATCGGCGCCTCACTCACCTTCGCCGCCTACGGACAGCGGGCGCTCTCTGCCTTCCTGCTGCTGGCGGCGCTGTACCACGTGGTCAACCACGGCGCCTGCAAGACCCTGCTGTTCCTGGAGGCCGGCGTGGTCGAGCACGCCACCGGCACCCGCAACATGGACCGGCTGGGCGGCCTGGCCAAGCGGCTGCCCGCCTCCTCCCTGCTGGCCTTCGTCGGCACGCTCGGCCTGGCCGCGCTGCCACCGCTCAACGGCTTCGTCAGCGAATGGCTGGTCTTCCAGGGGCTGTTCCAGGGGTTCCGGATCCCCAGCCACCTGGTCGGCATCCTGATCGTCGCCGCCGGGGCGAGCCTGGCCCTCACCGGCGGCCTGGCGATCAGCGCCTTCGCGCGGGCGTTCGGCATCCCCTTCCTGGGCATGGCCCGCACCGAAGGCGCCGCCACCGCGACCGAGCGCGGCCAGCCGCTGGCCGGCCCGGCGCTGCTGGCCACCGCCGCGGTCGCGCTCGGCATCGGCGCGCCGGTCGTGCTTGGCGTCCTCGACCGGGTGGTGCGCGTCACCACCGGCGTGGAGCTGCGTCCCACGCTGCTGATCGGCAACCTCACGGCCATCCCCGCGCACACCGACTTCTCCTCCCTCTCCCCCACCTACCTGGCGGTGTGCCTGGTCGCCATGCTCGCCGTGCCGCTGGCGATCCTGCGGCTCGGCCGGCCGCGCGGACGGTCCCGGACGGTGCCGGTGTGGGATGGCGGCATGGTGGCGTTCAGGCCGCGCATGCAGTACACCGCCACCACCTACGCCAACCCCGTGCGGGTCACCTTCGCCGGCCTGTACCGTCCCGACGTGCACGTCGAACGCGCCTCCGACGACCCTGCCGGCCGCTCCGGTCCGGTCCATTACCGCACGCGCGTGCTGCCGCTGTTCGAGCGCTACCTGTACGGGCCCATCATCCGCGTGGTCGGAGGGTTCGGCAGGCTGGTCCGCCCGATCCAGTCCGGCGACGTCAACCTGTACCTGCTGTACGTGCTCGCGGCCGTCCTGGTCGCCCTGTTCGTCGCCAGCCGATAGGCGCCCATGCCGACGACCAGGGAGCTCGGAGCGGCCAGCAGGCCGTTCGAGCTGTCGATCCGCGAGGTCAAACAGCTCTGGTGGTGGCAGCGCGACGGGGGGCTCTGAGGATAACGCAGCGCTGGCTCGGACCCGAGGATCTCAGTGGCCGCCAACCCGCCGTGCCAGGACCGCCAGGATCCACGTGACCATGACCGCCGCGCCCACGCCCAGCGCGCGGATCTCCGAGCCGGTGACCGCCTCGGCGAGTCCGCCGGCCAACGTCACCAGCAAGGCGAGCAATCCCGCGGCGACCACCATCGCCACCAGGAGCAACGCACGGCGCCGGGCGACGCCCACCGGCTCGCCGGGGACGCGGGCCCGGTCCACCGCCCAGTAGGCCAGCTCGGCCGCCAGCAGCAGCCCCGGCCCGTACAACGGCGCCGCCCGCTCGACCGGCCCGCCGCCTGCCAGCATCGCGACCGCGGCGGAGATTCCCAGCAGGCCGATCGACCAGGGCAGCGGCGCGACCGAGCGGGCCAGCAGCCCGACGAGCAGGACCCCAGCCGCGCCCACGCCGAGCAGCCCGAGCATGGTCCGCAGCGCGCCGTGGACCGTCTCAACGGGATAGGCTGCCAGCCCGAGCGTCAGCACGACCGCGCCGACCGCCGGAGCGGCGGCTACCGGCGGCAGGGTCAGGCGCGGGCGTGGCGGAGCCGACGTTGGAATCTGCGCACCTCCCCGATCGGGATCTCCAGCGGCTCCTCGGGCCGCCATTCGGCGACGGGCACGCCGAGCCGCTGGTAGCGGATGCGCAGCGCGTCGCGTTCCAACTGCCACAGCCGCCACGCCAGCTCGCCGACCTCGCCGGCCGACGGGCGGGCCAGGGCGGCCGGGGAGACCGCCAGGATGGCCACCTCGAAGCCGCGGCGTCGCAGGTCCAGCAGCGCCCGGATGCCACGCTCGTCCAGCAGCGGGGTGATGGCGATGACGATCGCGCCGGGTGGCAGCATCCGCAGCGGCACGACCTGGATGGTCTTGTCCGCGTAGCTGGTCACGACCCGGGTGTCGAGCAGCACGTCCAGGATCCGCCAGAGCTGCGCGCGCCCGCCCCCTGGGTACAGCCAGGTCAGGTAGCCACCGAAGCCGACCAGGCCCACCCGGTCCTTGACGGCCAGGTAGCGGCCGGCCAGCGACGCGGCGGCGCGCACCGCCAGGTCCAGGGTGCTGCCGCGCTCGTCGCCGGTCTCGGCGAAGGTGTCCAGGAACAGCACCACGTCGGTGTTGCGCTCGGGATGGTGACGGTTCACGTACAGCTCGCCGCGCAACGCGCTGGCCCGCCAGTTGACGTGGCGGATCGGGTCGCCGGGCAGCAGCGGGCGGATCTCGGCGAACTCCACCCCGTCGCCGGCCAGCCGGGTGAGCTGGTCGCCGACCAGCCGCTGGGCGTGCAGCGGCCGCAGCAGCTCCCGCAGCACCTGGGGGCTGGGGTAGACCTTCAGCGGCAACGCCGCCGCCACGGTGCGGTCGAAGGCCAGCAGGCCGAAGCGGTCGTGGCAGCGGACCTGGGCCTCCCCGAGCCGGTAGGCGCCCCAGCGGCCACACCGCAGCCGGAACCGCACCGTGGTCTCTTCCCCGGCCGCCAGGCGCAGCACCCGGGAGCCGGTCCCGGCGACCGGTTCGAGGTTGGGGTGGGCCCGCACCCACAGCTCCAGCCGCTCCACCGTGGTCGCGGCCGCCACCCGCACCGCCACCTCGACCTCCTCGCCCTCCACCGCCCGGTCCCGATCCGCCTCGACCGACACCTCCAGCTCGGGCTCCCGCGCGGTGGCCAGGCCGACCGCCAGCCACAGCGCGAACGGCGCCGCCAGCCCGACGAGCCCGGGCCGCCGCAACACCAGCGCCGCCAGCAGCCCGCCCGCCACCAGCACGACGTAGCCGGCCAGCTTTGGCGAGACCGTTCGCTTCATCGGGATCCGCCCTCGGGTAGGTCCGCGGGCGCCGGGGTGGGCACCGTGTCCAGGATCTGGCGGACGACCTGGTCCGGCTCGACCCGCCGCACCCACAGCTCCGGCTGCAGCGCCAGCCGGTGCGCCAGCGCCGGCACCGCCACCGCCTTGACGTCATCGGGGGTGACGAACTCCCGGCCCGCCAGCGCCGCCCTGGCACGGGACAGCTTCAGCAACGCCAGCGCCCCGCGCGGGCTCGCCCCCAGCTCCAGGCTCGGGTCGCGCCGGGTGGCGGCGACCAGGTCGACCATGTAGTAGCCGACCCGCTCGGCCACGTGCACCCGCTCCAACGCAGCCTGCAAGGCCAGCACTCCGGCGGCGTCGACCACCTCACCCAAGCGCACCTCGTCGCTGGCGCGCTCGATCCGGTCAGAAAGAATGCGCCACTCGTCGCCCCGCTTGGGGTAGCCGACCCGGGCGCGCAGCAGGAACCGGTCCAGCTGCGCCTCCGGCAGCGGGTAGGTGCCCTCGTACTCGATCGGGTTCTGGGTGGCGATCACCACGAACGGCCGCTCCAGCCGGCGGGTGGCCCCCTCCACCGTCACCTGGCGCTCCTGCATCGCCTCCAGCAGCGCCGCCTGGGTCTTGGGTGGCGTCCGGTTGATCTCGTCGGCCAGCAGCAGGTTGGTGAACACCGGACCGGGGCGGAACTCGAAGCTGCCGCTGCGCTGGTCGAAGATGGACGAGCCGGTCACGTCCGAGGGCATCAGGTCGGGGGTGAACTGGATCCGCGAGAAGCCGAGCCCCAGCACCTGCGCGAACGACCGGGCGATCACCGTCTTGGCCAGCCCGGGCACGTCCTCGATCAGCACGTGCCCGTCGGCGAGCATCCCCAGCAGGATCAGCTCCAGCACCTCGCGCTTGCCGACCACGGCCCGCTCCACCTCGTCGAGGATCCGCTTGCCGCCCTCGGCGACCTCGCTCACCTCCACCATGGTCTGGTCACGTCCTCTCCACCGCCTCGACCGCCGCCCGCAGCTCCCCGAGGTCCAGCGCTGGCGCGTCCCGCGCAGCCGACGGGTCCGGGACGTCGATCAGCGCCCACGCCGCCGAGCCAAGCAACGCCGACGCCTGTGCCGGGTCGGCGACCAGGTCGATCCCATGCCGCGCCGCCAGCCGAGCCGCCGCGATCCGGCGCAGGCGTAGCCGGACCTGCCGGGCGTGCATCCCGCTGACGTGTGCCAGGAGCAGTTCCCGCTCCAGCCGCTCGAGATCGGCCGGGCGCCGCGCCCCCGTGGAGCCTTTCACCGCCGCCAGCGGCTGGGTAGCGTCGGCGGCATGCCGGGCCGCCAAGGCCCCGGCCACCAGGCCCAGCGCGGCGAGCGCCAGCAGCCACGCGTCGGCCACCCCCGCCCGATGTGCCGGCACCACCACCAGCAGACCGGCGGCCACGGCCGTCACTGCCACCCCGGCCGCCAACATCCGCCAGCCGGCCCGCCTCATGCCCTGGCTCCCAGCCGCTCCCGCACCGAGTCCAACGCCTGGATCGCCTCGGCGCGCATGCCTTCGGTCACGGGTTGGCGGCTGAACTCGGCCCGCTGGAACAGGTCCGTGAGCCGCCGCGCCGGCTCCGGGTCACCCTCCAGCGAACCCAGCACCCGCCGCAGATACTCCAACGGCGCCTCCGCCGTCCGCCGCGGCACGCCCAGACGCCCCAGCACCGCCAGCATGCGCGCATACGCCGCCACGATCGCCCGCCGCGGATCGGGCTCCCGCCGCAGATCCTCCAGGCTCAGCCGCAACGCCTCCTCGAGCACCGGCCCACCAGCAGCCCGCCCATGCTCCGGCCGTGCGGCCGCACCTCGAGCCGCACCGCGGGCCCGCACCCACACCACCGCAGCCCAGGCGGCCGCGGCCACCACCACAACCACCACCGCCCACACCACAGGCGTCAAAGGCTCCCCAGCGGCTGGCGGACTGCCGCCCGTGGCCGGGATGGAGCTGGGCGCCCGCGGCGAGACCGGCCCGGTCGACGCAGGCGGCGCCACCGGCCGCTCCTCGAACTGGTGGCGGACCACCAGCAACGATCCCGCCAGGCCCGCCAGCACGATTAGGACCAGGCCGAGCATGAGCAGCTTGGCATACCAGGGGATCGGTGGCCGCTCGACCACCCACTCCGGCTCGTCGTCCGGCCGCCGCCTGCGCAGGCGAGGAACGCCCACCACCAGCAACGCCAGGCCACCCAACAGCGCCACCACCGCCAGGAACTCCAGCGCGTCCAACCCCAACCGCACCGCCGCCGAGCCCACCGACGGCCCACGGCCAACCCTGGCCTTGCTCCCCGCCGCAGTCATGGCCAGCAGCACCGCCAGCCCGGCCACTACGCCGAGCCTGAGCAGAATGGGCAATGGTGTCAGCCGCCCAACCGGACGCCCAGAACGCTCGCTCGTCGCCGCCTCCCGCCACCTCGTACCGGCCCCGCGCTCCACGAGACCACCGGTAGAGGCCATCAGCGCACAACCAGCGCGGTTACGGCGAGCCTCATCGCCTCAAAGCAGGATAGCCCGATCCTCCCTCGGACCGCTCCGACGGAGTGCCCACCGCGGCAGCATCAATCGACGACAGACACCCTGCCCAGGAACCTCGGGAGGCGGACGGGGTTCGTGGCTCGTGGCGTTGCCAGGGTTATCCTCCCGCGGCGAGGGCAACCGCAGCCAGTGCCGAAGGGTGGTTGAGATGGAGCTGCGCAGTCAAGTGCTCGAGGGGAAGCTGCTGCACCCGGACACGGGGTTCGCCTCGGCGCGTACCCGGCTGGAGCAGCGCTGGGACCCGCTCACCGGGCACGCGTCGCGGCTCATCAGCAGCCCGGACGAGTTGTTCCCGCCCAACACCTACGACCTGGCACGGCTGGCCGAGGAGACCAGAACCGGCTGCCCGTTCTGCCCCGACCTGGTCGAGATGGTCACGCCCCAGCTCGCACCCCACGTCTGGCCCCAGGGGCGTATCCGCCGCGGGCGGGCGTTGCTGTTCCCGAACCTGCGCGCCTACGCCAAGCACCCCTCGGTCGCGGTCTACGACCCGGAGCTGCACTACCTGCCGCTCGCGCGACTGGACGCGGCGCTGGTCGGCGACCTGGCCGCCCAGGTCGACTTCGCACGGGCGGCGCTGGAGGCCGATTCCGCCTCCACCTGGGTGTCGATCAACGCCAACCACATGCTCCCGTCGGGCAGCTCGCTGTTCCACCCCCACACCCAAGGCGCGGCCCACCCGCAGCCGACCACGATGCAGGCACTGCTGGCCGCGGTCCCGCCCGAGCGGTTCGACGACTACCTCGCCACCGAGCGGCGCCTCGGCCAGCGGCATCTTGGCGGCACCGGCACCATCGAGTGGCTGGCCAGCTTCGCCCCGCTCGGCCCGGCCGAGCTGCGCGCCTTCCTGCCAGGCGTGGCCTCCCCGGTCGAACTGGGCGGCGACCGCCTCGCCGAGCTGGCCCATGGCATCGTCGTCGCGCTCGGTCTGTACGCCGAGCTCGGCTTCGAAAGCTTCAACCTGGCGCTCTACGGCGCGCCGCCCGGCACCGCCGGCTACCCGCTGAACCTGCGCATGCTGGTCCGCTCCAACCTCGACATGCCCTACCGCTCGGACGCGACGTTCCTGGAGCGCCTGCACTGGGAGGCGGCCCTCGACCTCACCATCACTCCTGAGGCGGTCGCCGAGCGGGCCGGCGACCGGTTCCGCCGCTGAGCCGAGCGAGGCCGAGCCGTGGGCTCCAGCTCTGCTCAGCCCAGACTCACCGGCGTAGGAGCATCAATGGCACGAGCTGCTGGGCCAAGGTCATGGAGCCGTGATGGCCGAGCATCGCGGCCTCGCCCGGATAGGTCCTGCGATCGAACACGCCGATCGCCTCCCGGGCCGCCGCCACGACATCGCCGATGCGCGGCCGCACCCGGTCGAGCACCAGAGGCCCGAACCAGCCGGCCGCGATCGCCTCCTCCCGCGACGCGACCCACATCGCGTCGCCGAGCACGGCTCGCCAGGCGCTCAGCAGGTCGGCCGCCGCCCCGACGAGCACCACCTCCACACCGTCAGCCGCGGCCCGCTCGAACGCCGTCTGGTCGGGCTGCAACTGCTCGGGCACCACCCGGTCCCGCAGGTCGGTCTGACGGCCCGGCCCGGCCGCCGTCCAGTGCAGGAACGGCGCCTGCTCACGGTTGACTTCAGCGATGGGACCAGATCGGCAAGCGACGCCTCGCCATAGCGAGGCACCGGCGGTGCGAGGTCCGACACGCTTCCCTCCCATCATGCCGCCGAGGCATGCCCAGCATATCGGGGCGCCGCAGGCACTCGACCCCTCGCCGTGACGCTGGTTGGAGGTTGACCAACAGGCTGACCAGCGCGGGGACCAGGAGGGCGCGGACCGCGGTGGTGTCCAGGAAGGCTGTCAGCAGCACCCCGGCTGGTCGGCCATGGGCAGCGTTCCACTGGCGGCCGCTGCCGTGGCGGTGGTGGCGAGCTTGGTGGCTTTGATGATGGCGTTGTGGAGTCCGTCGGCGACCTGGTGGGTGAAGGTCACCTGGACATGCTGGAAGCCGGCGGCGGCAAGGCCCTGCCGGTATTCAGTCTTGGACAGCGCTCCGGCGATGCAGCCGACGTAGCTGCCACGCTCGGCCCGGTCGGTCGGGCTGAGGCGGTCCTCGGCGACCACGTCGCTGATCCCGATCCGCCCGCCAGGGACCAGGACCCGGTGCATCTCGGCGAACACTGCGGGCTTGTCGACCGACAGGTTGATGACGCAGTTGGAGATGACCACGTCGACGGTGCCGTCTGGCAGCGGGATCTGTTCGATGTGGCCCTTGAGGAACTCCACGTTGCTGGCGCCGGCCTGGGCGGCGTTGCGGCGGGCCAGGGCCAGCATCTCCTGGGTCATGTCCAGGCCGTAGGCCTTGCCGGTGGGGCCGACCCGCTTGGCGCTGAGCAGCACGTCGATGCCGCCACCGGAGCCAAGGTCCAGCACCCTCTCGCCCTGGTGCAGGTCGGCGACCGCGGTGGGGTTGCCGCATCCGAGGCTGGCCAGCAGTGCGGTTTCGGGCAGCTCGCCCTGCTCACTGGGAGTGTAGAGTCCGGGGCCCCACGCCGGGGCATCGGCGGTTTCGCCCGGGCCGCAGCAGGAGCTGGCGCAGCCACAGCCGGCCGGCTGGCCGCAGCCGCAGTCGTTGGCCTGGGTGCCGGCGGCGGCCTGGCGGGCGGCCTGGGCGTAGCGGTCGCGGACCTGCTCGCGGAGCTGGTCAGCATGGGTCTGATCGACGGTGCTCATGCGGTGCCTCCGTTGTCCTGGTCGGTGGTGGGTGGCGCGGTGACGGCGGCCAGGCGAGCCATCGCGGTCGGCTCCAGGGCGTAGTAGGCCCAGGTGCCGCGCTGCGTGCGGGTGAGCAGCCCGCCGCCGACCAGCTTCTTGAGGTGGTGGCTGACGGTCGGCTGGGCCAGGCCGAGCACCGCCACCAGGTCGCAGACGCACACCGGCTCGGCGCTGGTGGCCAGCAGGTTGAGGATCCGCACGCGGTGCGGGTCGGCCAGCGCCTTGAACAGCGACGCGGTGGCGGCGGCCTCTTGGTCCGACAGGACCGCGGCGGCCAAAGGGGCGCAGCAAGCCGCCGCCGGCGGGGCGGACACAGTTGTGGTGGTGGTCATAGGACCGGGCGTCCTGCGCTCAGGAGGCGCAGCAGCGTCTGGTCGCGCAGCTTGGAAGGCGGGGCAAGACTGGTACTCCTCATATCGACGTTCTTCGATGCAGGAGGGTGCCAGATAGATCGACAAACGTCAATACAGGGCCACGCTCCAAGCCGCTTGGCGTCTCAGCGGCCGACGGACGTGCTGCGGCGCTCCAGGAAGATGACGTCGCGCCAGCGGCCGTGGCGCTGGCCGATCCGCTCGCGGACGCCGACGACGCGGAAGCCGCAGCGTTGGTGCAGCGCCAGGCTGGCGGTGTTCTCGGGGAAGATGCCGGTCTGGACCGTCCAGATGCCCGCCTGCTCGGCACGCTCGACCAGCTCGACCAGCAGGCGGCGGCCAACGCCCAGGCCCCGCGCCCCCTCGGCGACGTAGATGCTGTTCTCGGCGACCCCCGCGTAGGCGCAACGGTCGGAGACCGGCGCCAGCGCCGCCCAGGCGACCACCTGGCCGTCGCCGGCGGGCCGGGTGGGGCCGGCTCGGCCGCGCGGCTGGCCGCCGGGGCCGGTGCGCGCGACCAGCCGGTGCTCCGCCAGGTGGCTGGAGTCCCAGCGCTGCCAGCTCGGCACCTCGGTCTCGAAGGTCGCGTCGCCGGTGGCGATGCCCTCCGCGTAGATCTCCGCGACCGCCGGCCAGTCGGCGGGCCGGAGCGGCTCGATCCGCAGGCCCTCTGGCTGGATGCTGGTGGCCGGATCAACCGCCGATGCCGGGCGATCCATCATGTTGCGCGCGCTCGTGGTTTGGGTTCCTTGGCCTGGACGATGGCCACGCATTGCACGCCCTGCGTGCGGGGCAGGCGACCCATGACCAGTTCGGCCGCGCTGGGGAACGCCTCCAGGCAGCGGTGGTTGAACTGGTAGAGTCTTGCGGTCCCCTTCGGCGTGGCCTGGACGAAGCCGACTTCGGCGAGCACCTTCAGGTGGTGGGAGACGGTGGACTGGCCGATGTTCATCGCCTCGACGATCTCCCCGACCGTCATGGGCCGCCAGGTGTCGGCGAGCAGGTTGCAGATCATCAACCGTGTGGGATCGGCCAATGCCTGGAACCAGCGGGCGTAGCTCTTGGCGGATGCGCGATCGATCTTCATCGTCAATCGACGATAAACGATGAAAGGCTGGCGAGCAACCGGCGGCCCGGCGGCTCGGGGAGAATGCGTCTGCAGGTGAGTGAACAGAATTCACTTGCCGAGTCACCGAACTCTATGGTAAACATTGTTCACTATCAAGATCATCGTTCAGGAGCAGTGCACTAGAATACGAGAAGGAGCCGGTGGCACCGTCGAACCAGGCTGGCGTTCAACTGGGCGCCGGACTCGCTGTGGCCACGCGGAGGAGGTTCCATATGTCCACCTACAACCCGCCCCGCTACCTCCGCCAAGGTGATGAGCTTCCCGACGACTTCGGTACTCGACCGGGCGATACCCTCACCTTCGGCGCTGGCTCCTACATCCGTGCCTTCAGCGCGGAGGAGTTCCGCCAGTTCACCGATCAGCCCGACGGCATCATCTACGGCCGCGGCTGGCACACGGCCACCCGACCCGACCCGCCCACAGGGCTGCTGGACGAGCGACCTCGGCGACGCGGCCTGAACCGTATCCTGCCTACCGGCTGGAGCCGCGCGCGTTGAGGCCTACTCGCGTCCCCCGCCACCGCCGGACGCGAAAGGGGCCAGCATGCATGGCACCGTGACGGGCAAGATCTTCGAGGCGCACCTGATCGAGGTGCGCCTTGTCCCCCGGCGAGGAAGTCGGCCCGCTCTCCATCGACGCAGACGTCCACAACCGGCTTGAGGTGGTGGGCGACCGGTGACGTGGCGGACGTGGTGCGCCCGGCGAAGGGGGCTGTGGCGGCTCCGCTTCGCCGGGCACCGGTGGGTCTCTGGTGGGTTGTCAGTTGGTGGGTGGGGTGCTTGTGGCGGCTTCCACTTCCAGGTTGTCGGTGGGGCGGACCTGGATGTGCTTGGGTTTGGCTTCCTCGGCCTTGGGGACCAGGATCTGCAGCACGCCGCCGCCAGCGGTTGCCTGGACCGCGTCGGCGATCACGTGGGCTGGCAGGGTGATCGAGCGGCGAAAGCTGCCGTAGCGGCGTTCGATGCGGTGGAACTGCTGCTCTGAGGAGTCGTGGGCGAAGTGCCGCTCGCCCTGGATGGTGAGCAGGCTGTCCTCCATGGTGAGCTGGACGTCGTCGAGCTCGACGCCGGGGAGCTCCACGGTGATCACGTAGGCGTCCTTGCGCTCGGAGATGTCCAGCGGAGGCATCCAGGCCGGGGTGTTGCCGATGGTGGCGCCTGGGCGCTGGCCGTGCAGGCCCAGCGCATGGGCCAGCGCTGGGCTCATCTGGTTCAGCTCGTCCTGCGCGCCGAGCAGGTCCTCGAAGGGGTCCCACTGGGTTCTGCGAATCATCTGGTGCTCCCTTGGGCGTGGTCCGCGTCGGCGGGCCGGCGACTCGGGGACAACGCCGTCCGGGTGCGTGAAGCGGGTTCACTTGCCGAGCGACCCCACCCTATGGTAAACATTGTTCACTGTCAAGACCAGTGTTCAGGAGCGTGAACATGGAGGAAAGACGGAAAGGGCCGCTCGACCAGCGCCTCGACCACAACCAAGGCTCGCGTCCGCTGTGGTTCCAGCCGCCCACGGCCGCCGCGGACCGCCGCCCTCCGTTGACCCGGGAGCGGGTGGTGGCCGAGGCGCTCACCGTCATCGCCCAGGACGGCGTGGCCGCGCTCACGATGCGGACCCTGGCCACGCGGCTGGGGGTGGTCCCCGGCGCGCTGTACCGCCATGTGCGCAACAAAGAGCAACTCCAAGACCTGGTCCTTGACGGCGTGCTCGCCGAGGTCGACCCCAACCTGGATGGCTCCCTGCCCTGGACCCAACAGCTCAAGCTGCTCGCACACCGGCTCCGCGACGTGCTAGAGGGCCACCCCGGCGTCGCCGGCCTGCTGCAACTGCGTGACCCGCTGGGGCCGCACTCACTGGCTGTGGCCGAGGCGTTCCTGAGACCGCTCCAGGCAGCCGGGTTCGGGGAACGCGAGGCCGGCCCGGCGTTCTTCCTGCTGATCGACTACACCACCGGCTTTGCGGCCAGCAGCCCACCCATCTCCACCAACCAACAGCGCGTCCGCGACCAAGCCACCAGAAACCAACTCCACCAGTTCTTCCGCTCCCTGCCCACCGACCGCTTCCCCACCCTGGCCGCCCTCGGCGAACACGTCTGGGTCGACAACCGCGACCAGCGCTTCACCACCGGCCTCAACATCCTCATCGACGGACTCCAGCGCACCCAGCACCCACCCCACCCCACCACCCACGCCAGACGACCAGCCACCACCAACAACGCCCAACCACGTCAAGCCGAACAGCAGGCGGTGGATGGTTCCATCACCGCAGGCTGAACAGAGCGGGCCACGACCGCGGAGTTTCTGACCGGCAGTTCTCCGCTTGTATCGAGTGTGAGTAGGGAGTCGAAGATGCAGCGCAAACTGGGCTCGCAGCAAGCCCGAGTGCCGCGGTGCGGCCTACCAGGTCACGATGAACAGCCGTCGCACGGCGTCGCGTGGATACGGCTGGTGCTCCCGGAGCATCTCATCATCGACATCGACCCCGACTCCGGCGAGCCCGCCGTCGCCCTGCTCGACGAACACGAAGACGGGCAGGTCCTGTCGTCCGGCCTGCCGATGACCCCCCGCTGGGTCGCGGCCTGCAAGCCCTGCCGTCAGGCACTGCAGAAACGACTGGCAGCCGCGACGGCGCCCTTTCATGGCGTGACCTGGGAAGTCCGTTCGCTCTTTCAGCCACCCCCGGACCTGGACGAAGTCTGAGCGGATGGTGTCGAGGCTGATCATAAGACTCACCGCCGCACCCCAGCCACCCAGGGCCGCCAAGCGGAGCGGGCCGAGCCGACACCCAGCCGGTGAGGAGACCATGACCGTCAGGGACGAGCTGCAGGCACGCGCCCTGTTCGACCAGCTCGACGATTGCGGGCGATGATCTCGATTCGCCCCAGGGCCTCGGCTTGGCGCTGATGCGCCGGCCCGCAGTGCCGGGCGGCCTCGCGTCCCAGGAGCGACACGCTGGATAAGCAGCGCGTGTGATGACTGACACCATCCGGCTGTGTCGGCTGGCACACGCACCAAAGCCTCGATCGTCGCATGCTGCCATGTAGGCCTCCACGAGACGCCCTACCACGTGTAACAAGGCACTCCCGGCGGCTTCCAGGGCCGATCCGGCCGCTCAGGACCATAGAGGGGGGCAAGGAAATGGCACTGGTACAGGTGCGTACCCCCGGCAGCGAGGGAACCCAGCCCGGCCTGACCGCGGCCGCCGCCGAGACGAGCGGGACGACACCGCGCTGGCAGGTCGTGGCGGCCAGCTTCGCGGCCATCATCGCCGTCTGGCTGCTGAGCATCGCGATCAACGCCAGCTTCAAGCCGACGGCACTGGTGATCCCGGCCGGCATAAGCCTCTTTGCGATGCTCTACGCCGTCACCCAGGGATTGGAACGGCTGCTCGAGCCCGTCTCGTCGTTCTTCTTCAGCACCAAGCAGCACGCTGAGAACCGCAACGCGACGCTGGCGGCGGCGGTGAACCTGCAGACAGCCACCGACGCCGAGCTTCCGACAAAGCTCAGCGAGCTGGCCAAGGCGGCGAGAGCGGCTCAGGATCTGCAGCGGGAGGAACCAGCGCGGCAGGAGCCGGCCACCTCTGGGCGGTTGCGCCGTAACCTCGCCACCGAGGGCGTGACCGCGGCGCGTGCGCGCGTGGCCGAGACGGTCCTGCCCGCGCTGGAGGCGAACGGACAGGATCCGGAGCGTGTGGTGAAGACGCTCGCCGACGTCCTGCAAGTACCAGAGAGCGAAGCCCCGGCGGTCACCAGGAAGGCCGCCGTCGACTTGGCGGCGGCGGCGCAGGCTGAGCTGGATCAGCGGCGGGCCGACAAGGCCATTGCCTACTGGGCGCTCGCCAGTGTCCTTGGTCTGCTGGTCAGCGGCACGCTGGGGCTGTACCTGCTGCACATCGTCGGGCTGCGCGGCGACGGGCTAATGACCGACGGAAGCTGGGCGGGCGGCATCCCGAGCGCGGCCGGAATCCGTCACATGCTCGACCTCCTGGTCACTGGTCTGGCGATCGGTGGTGGCACCAAGCCGCTGCACGACCTGATCAGCAACCTGCAGGCGGCCAAGGACAACAAGAAGGACCCAAGCCAAACACGATAGTGTCCAGATGATCCGCCGGCTGCGCCGGCCCGGTGCGGCTCGCTCCCCGGCTGGCGAAGCTGCCGTCCATTGAATCGGACCTGACCGATTCCCCAAACGCCTCGACGGGTAGCTTGGATCATGGCCGCCACTCCTGAGCGGATGATCGCGGACCGCTACTTGTTGGAGCGCCCAATCGGCAGGGGCGGGATGGGTGTCGTGTGGCTCGCCCGCGACCGCTTGCTCGACCGCGAGGTCGCCATCAAGGAGGTCACGCTCCTCGACACCGTTCCCGAACACGAGCGCGACTCGCTGCGCGCCAGGGTACTGCGTGAGGCGCGGGCCGCGGCACGGCTCAACCATCCGGGCGTGATCACCCTGTACGACGTGCTCAACGAGCAGGGCCGGGCGTTCATCGTCATGGAGCTGATCAAGGCCCCCACCCTGGCGGGGCTCGTGGCCAGGGAGGGGCCGCTGCCGCCCGAGCGGGTCGCCCGCATCGGCCTGCAGATCGCCTCCGCGCTCGACGCCGCTCACCGGGCCTTTATCGTGCATCGCGACGTCAAACCCGCCAACGTCATGGTCGCCGAGGACAGCAAGGTGTGGCTGAGCGACTTCGGCATCGCCCGGGTCCAGGGCGACCCGAAGCTCACCTCTAGCGGCATCGTCGTCGGCTCGCCCGGCTACATGGCCCCAGAGCAGGCGAGCGGCCGGGCCAACGGCCCGGAGACCGACCTTTGGGGTCTGGGCGCGACCATGTACTACGCGGTCGAGGGCAGGGCGCCGTTCGAGCGTGGCAACTCGCTCGCCACCCTGACTGCGGTGGTCAACGAGCCGCCACCCCCGCCGCGCCGCGCTGGCGCGCTTGGGCCCGTCATCATGTCCCTGCTTGCCAAGGACCCGGCTGCCCGGCCGGCCGTGCGCCAGGTGCGCATTCGCCTCGCCCGAATAGTCACCCCCGGCGGGGAGCCGACCGCCGGTCAACCCGCCGTGCCGGTCGCGCTTCGCGGGGTGCAGACCCCGACCGCCACCGACGAGTCTCCTCCAGGCCCCGCGGCCGACGCGGAGGAACTCACCCGGCCGACCCCGCGGACCACCGCAGCGCCCGAGCCTGCTGAGCCGCCCGCCCAGGCGGAAGCCCCTAATGAGGATGCCGGGGACGCCACCGGAGGGGCCGCCCAGGACACCGCCGACCCTTCGGAGGCCCCGACGGCGCCGCGAGCTCCTGCTCGGGTCGTCGCGGCGAAGGCCGAGAAGGAGCAGGCGGAGCCTGCCCGAGCGGGTCTGGACGGGAGGACGGGGGCGCGGCGGTGGCTGGTCGCGCTGGGCGGGCTCGCTGGGGTAGCCGCCGTGCTCGCTGGAGTGGTCGCGGTCGTGCTGGTGGTCGCGCTGACCGGGCTGCTGAGGGGCGGCGGCGCGGACGGCGAGCGCGGGGCCGCGTCGACTCACGTGACCAGCACACCAGCGGCCAGTGGCCCGGCGGCAAGTGCTCCGCAGACGAATGCTCCGCAGGGAGGTGCGCCGCGCACCACGTCCCCGCCCCCCCAGCCACAGCCCGAGCCGGGAGCCGGCACCGCCCCAAGGATGCCGGCAGGCTGGACCAGCTTCAGCAACCCCAGCGGCGGCTACGGCGTCGCCTACCCATCCGGCTGGAGGCGCAGAACGGGTCTGGCCCGCCACGGCACGTCGTTCAGCGAAGGCACCGGACGCTACATCAAGGTGGAGTCCGCCAATCCCCCACAGGTCGCGCCGGACGGCGATCCGGTGCCTGGCTGGATCCAGAACGAGCAGTACTGGTCGGCGAGGCTGCCCGGCTATCACCTGATCGGCTCCGTGCACGGGGGGACCTACCACGGTATGCGCGCCGCGATCTGGGAGTACACCTACGTGCTGAACGGGCGCCCTACCCACGGGCTGGATATCAGCTTCGTTAGCCCGAGCCACAGCTGGGGCTACTCGGTGCTCTCCCTCATCGCTGAGGACCGCTGGGAGTCGTCCCAGGGTCTGATCCACTCGTTCGAACAAACATTTTCGCCGCTCGGCTAGTGCGCCGTGGCCCCCGAGGGATCGGCGGCCCGCTCAGGCTGGGATGGAAGTAGTCCAGGGTGCTGATCTGGCTGGCGCTGAACTTGTAGCTGTAGATCGCCCCGCCGTCCCACCGGCAGCGGGCGTAGGCGGCGCAGGTATCGGCCAGGATCTGGTTGAACGCCTGCTCGCGGACGACCACCTGCTGCCGCTCGGCCTCAGTCCGTGTGGCACCGAGCATCGACTGGCAGATGTGGGCCGTCGCCCACACCCATCGCGCCAGTGAGTTGGTGTGCAGCACCTGCCACAGTTGGTAGAGGTTGGGGATGCTGCTGACGAAGACGTGCGCCTTCGGCAGCCCCCGCCGTGAGCTTGGCCATGGCGGCCTGGAATTCGGTCTGGAAGGTGGCGGTCGAGGTCATCGTGTCTGGCGAGGCGGTGCACAGATCGTTGGCGCCCAGCAGGATCGTCACGTACTGCGCTCCCTGGCTGACCGCCCGCGGCGCCTGGGTCGCCGCCGCCGACATCACCGGGCGCGTGCGCCTGCTGATGTTGCGCCCGCGGTGAGCGGAAGAGGTGATCTCCGCGGAGCCATGTGGACGTGTCGCGTCCGCAGTTCGATGGCGAGAAATCTGGCCGCCTCCTGGGATCTTTCGGCGGCTTCTCGCGGACGCGGGTAGCATCCCGGGCGGTCAGTCATGCCACGAGGAGGACCCGATGCTGTTTGGGGACGAGCACGTGCGCCGCTACCGCGAGACCGGTGGCGAGGAGGGCTATCACTGGAACGGCGTCACCACGCTGATCCTCACGACCACTGGCCGTCGCAGCGGCCAGCAGCGCTCCAAGGCGCTCATCTTCGGCGAGGATGGCGACCGTTACCTGGTGGTGGCGTCCAAGGGAGGCTCGCGGCGCCATCCAGACTGGTACCTCAACCTGCGCGACGATCCCGAGGTCGAGGTGCAGGTCAAGGACGTCCGGTTCCGGGCCAGGGCCCGCACGGCCGAGGGGGCGGAGCGGGAGCGGCTGTGGGAGCTGATGGCCAAGATCTGGCCCGCCTACAACGACTACCAGCGCAAGACGGACAGGCGGATCCCCGTGGTGGTCCTTGAGCGCGTCGGGCAATGAGCCGCGGTGCTCACGGCTCCAGGCCATCCCGCCGCCTGCTGGCGCCACCAGTGGCATCCTTCTCACAGGAGCAGGCGGGCGAGCGCGGTGGTTGCCGTGGCGGCGACGAGGACCAGCAGGACCGGGGCGCGGACGGCCAGCGCGACAGCGGCCGCTGCCAGCCCCAGCAGGCGCGGGTCGAGGGTGAGGCGACGCTCGTCGCCGAGCGCCTGAGTGACGATCAGCGCGGCCAGCAGGGCGGGCGGGAGATGGTCGAGCATCCCCCGGAGCCGGGGAGGGAGCTCGCGGCCGCCCAGCAGCAGCGGACCGGCCGCCTTGATGGCGAAGGTCGCCAGGCCGACCAGGATCACGGTCGCCCACGTGCTGGTCATCGCCGCCCCCGGAGCAGGCCGGCCAGGCAGGCGAGGCTGGCGGCGATGATCGGCACACCCGCTGGTGCCACCGGCTGCAGCGCCAGCGCGACGGCGGCGCCGCAGGCTGCGGCCAGCAGGCGGGACCGGGAGCCGAGCTGAGGCGCGAGCAGGGCCAGGAACAGTGCCGGGGCGGCCGCGTCGAGGCCGAGGCGCTCGGGGTCGGCGATGAGGCCGACGGCGAGCATGCCGACGGCCGTGCCGCCAACCCACGACGCGTACAGCGCCAGGCCGGCGCCGATCAGCAGGTGGTGGTCGATGCGGCCGGGCTCCCGCTGCGCGATGGCCCAGGACTCGTCGACGACGAGCTGGGCGGTGAGCGCGGCGCGCCAGCGCGGGCGGGGCACAGCGGGCGCCGCGGAGAGGCCGATCGGCCCGTAGCGCAGGTTCAGCATGACCGCGGCGATCACGGCGGCGACCACCGAGCCACCGGCTCCCAGCACGGAGGCAGCCGCGAACTGGGCCGAGCCGGCGAAGGTGGTGGCCGACATGACCACCGCGGCGACGTTCCCCATGCCGGCGGTGTGGGCGAGGACGCCGAACCAGGTCCCGAAGGCGAGGTCGGCCAGGCCCAGCGGCAGGGCGGCCCGCATGCCGTCCCGGTAGCGGCGCCGGTCGGGTGCTGGATGGATCGCATCGCTCATGGCATCGGATCTACCCAGTGGACAGCGAGCTGACACCACCAAAGATATATTGATGGTGACATGGCCATACTCGGCATGGGTCATGATTCGCAGTCGGCCGCGGCGAGGACCGCCTCGAGTTGCGGGTCGTGGCGATCGCCGACTAGCTTGCTCTTGTTTGGCACGCCCATCCGCCGACCAGGGCAGGACCTGGTCTTTCGCTGGAGGCCTCGCGATGAGCGCTGACAACCCGCCCCTCCGAGACGAGGACATCGCCACCTCCCAGGGTGGCTCCACCGGCCCGCAGAGCGGCGACACCATCGACGGGACCGATCGCGCCGGCGGTGACGCGGACCGCCCCGATCGCGCGGATGGCGTGGATGGCGTGGATGGCACCGACGTCTCGGACAGCGGTTCTGGCGGTGATGATGCCGACGGGACGGACGTTGACGGCACCGACGCTGACGGGTCCGACGCGGATGGGACCGATGTCTCCGACAGCGGTCGTGGCGGCGATGCCGACGGCACCGACCGGTAGCGCGCTGCGCCGTTGCGTTGGCGATCCGGACAGGTTCGTCCACGAGCAGTGGACCCGCGCCCCTTTGCACCGCAGGCGAGGCAGTCCGGACGGTTTCGCGGATCTGTTCAGCATCGCCGACGTCGACCACCTGGTGGCTGCTGCGTCCCTTCGCATTCCGGCCCTGCGCATGGTGAAGGATGGGGAGCAGCTGCCACCGGACCGCTACAGCAAGTCCGGCCGGGTCGGATCGAAACCGCTGACCGACCTGGTCGACGCGGGCAAGGTCTACCGCCACTTCGCCGACGGCGCCACGATCGTGCTGCAGAGCCTGCACCGCTATTGGCTGCCGCTGACCCGCTTCTGCCGTGACCTGGAACTCACCCTGACCCACCCGGCGCAGGTCAACGCCTACATCACCCCCCAGTCCTCGCGCGGGCTCGGGCTGCACGCCGACGGCCACGACGTGTTCGTGCTCCAGGTCCATGGCCGCAAACGCTGGGAGGTCTACCAACCCGGTCCCGGCCACGACCCGAAGGTCCCCGGCGAACGCCTGCTCGACGTCACCTTGGACCCCGGCGACTGCCTCTATGTGCCGCTCGGCTTTCCGCATGCGGTCTGGACCGAGCAGTCCGCCTCCGCGCACCTGACCGTCGGCATCCTGACCTACAAGTGGCACGAGCTGCTGCGCCACGCGGTGCTGCAAATGCTCGACGACCCTCCCTTCGGTCAGGCCCTTCCGGCCGGGTTCGCCGACGACCCAGGAGGGATCGTGTCCGCGGTGGCCGAGCAGCTCGGCGAGGTGCAGCGCCGCCTGGGCAAGCTCGACCCCGCGCAGCTCGCCGAGACCGCGGCACAACGGTTCTGGTCGTCGCGCCCACCGATCCTCACCGGGCAGCTGCAACATCTCCTCGCGCTCGACTCGGTGTCGGACGCGACCGTGGTCCGGCGGCGGACCGGGTCGGTCTGCCGGCTGCAACACGACAGCCGTGGCCGGCCCGTGCTCGAGCTGGGCGACCGGCGAGTTACGTTTCCCGCATGGGTCGAGCCGGCGCTGCGGGCGCTGCTGCGGCGTGAGCGCTTCGCCGTCGCCGATCTTGCCGATGCGCTCGACCCCCAGAGCCGGCTCGTCCTGGTCCGGAGGCTGATCCGAGAGGGCCTCCTGGAGCTCGACGTCGTTGCCTGAGGGGACCTGCGGCGCGGTCTCCCGCGCGCTGGGCGAGCCGCTGCTCGCCACCGCCTCGCGCGTGCGTGCCTGGGTGCTCATCGAGCAGCCCGGCCCGTGGGGCCGGGAACCGCTCGTCGAGAGCCGCCTGGACCCCGCCTTGGGCAGGGCGCTGCACGAGCGGGCGAAGGCGATCGGTGTGCGCGTGCTGCTCATCCGCCGTCCGGGACGGGCGCTGCCCGGCCCCCACCATGCGTTCCTCGCCCATACCGGCAGGCGGGCGCGCTGGCTCGAGGAACTCCGCCCCGAGGATCCGAGTGAGCTGCTCGGCTTGGACTGGACGCGGTTGCGGGCGGGAGAGCCGCCAGGCTATGGCGCCCCGGTCGCCAGGCCGCTCTATCTTGCCTGCACCAACGGCCGTCACGACCAGTGCTGCGCGACCTGGGGCCGGCCCCTGGCCCAGACGCTCGTCGGCGTGGTGGGCGACCGCGTCTGGGAGTGCTCGCACATCGGCGGCGACCGATTCGCCGGCAACCTCGTCTGCCTGCCCGAGGGGATCTACTACGGCAGGCTCGGCCCGGCCGAAACGCCGCGGATCGTGGCGCTGCACGAGCGTGGTCGCCTCGACCTCGAGCATTACCGCGGGCGCTGCTGCTACCCGCCCGCGGTGCAGGCCGCCGAGCATTTCCTGCGCGGCGAGCAGGATCTGACCGGCCTTGATGACGTCGTGGCAGAGTGGCGGCAGGCCAGTCCTGGCGGCGCGGTCGCCGTGCGGTTCGCCACCGAAGCCGGCGGCCGCTGGCTGGTGCGCCTGCAGGTCGCCCCCGCCGACCCTGAGCGCCCGCTCACTTGTCAGGCTACGTGGTGGTCCCGGCCGCCCGCCTATCACCTGGTCGACCTCGCCCAGCTCTCGTAGTGACCCGGTGCCGGTTTACTGCCGCGCCGATGCCTGCCGCGCGCATCCTCGACGCCTCCGGCCAGCCAGACGATAGCTTGGGCGCGTCGCGCATCGGGGATCCTGGCGTCCCCCTGGCCTTCCGATCCTGAAGACCAGCGTTATGTAGACGGCCCCGGCCGATGCCCAGGGCCGTCGTGGGCGCTGGCGGGCTACCTGTTGCGCCAGGACAGGCCACGGCCGAGCCGCAGACTCCACCCGCCTCGGCTGTTGACCGTCAGCGGCCCGATCCGGCTGGACGCCGAGACGCCGCGTCCCGATAGGTTCAGCCAGCCACGGCGGCCGAGCCGCACCCGACGGCGGAAGATGAGGCCCATGCGATCACTCCTTCCCCTTGATTCAGTGGAGTCGCGTTGTTGGATTCTGTGCTGCCAATAGAAAGTCTGTCGCAGGTCGTGAGCTGCGGTTCGGCCCCAGGTTTGGCCGGCCGAGACGAACCGCAGGCCCCTCGCATTGCCACGTCGCGAGCGTTTCGGATAGCGTGATCCGCCATAGGAAAGCCGGTTTCGTGGGGAGGAACCTGTCCTGATGGCAGTGAAGACCATCCACGTGTCGGACATCTCAGGCAAGGAGGCGGACGAGTCCTCGCTTGGCCGCCTCGTGGTCCACGAGCACCCCGAATACTCCGACCTGCCGGTCACGCTGGAGGCGCTACCCGAAGAG
>WNGG01007114.1_pt1 | contig 21877 bp, 23 predicted proteins | sample 5400661 | NCBI WGS metagenome assembly WNGG01 (sample SAMN13153372, study PRJNA577476) | soil metagenome | isolation source: 100 cm soil or saprolite under Garry oak tree replicate 1 | place: USA:California | collected 2016-06-15
GACTTTTTCAAGGACCTGTTCACCACAGCGCTCGGCCCGGACGAGGTCGTGACCGAAGTTGTGTTCCCGGTCGCGAACGGACCGCACAAGTACGTCAAGTTCCGCCGCCGGCTTTTCGACTGGGCGATCGTCGGTGTGGCCGCCCAGAAGATGAACGGCGGTTGGAGGATCGGCCTCACCAACGTCGGCCCGACGCCGGTTCGAGCGAAGGCTGTGGAGGAGGCGCTGCACAAGGGCGCAAAGGCCGAGGAGGCGGCGCAGCACGCGTCGGACGGCCTCGACCCGGCCGGTGACCTGCGTGCCAGCCCCGAATACAAGAAGCACCTCGCCCGCGTGCTGACCAAGCGGGCGATAAACCAGGCCGAGGGACACCAGTAAAGGCTCGGGGTGGCTCGGCCCGGCTGACCGAGCCACCTCGTACTCTTTGTCTCTGTGAGCGCTCCCACGACGATCGAAGAGATCGAGCGCCGCCTGCGCGAGCGCCGCTATATCGGCGACCGCGCGCTTGCCACCTCGATCTTTCTCGCCCTCCAGCTCCAGAAGCCGCTGTTCATCGAAGGTGAGGCGGGTGTCGGCAAGACGGAGGCGGCCAAGGTCATGGCCGAGGTGCTCGGCGCGCGACTGATCCGGCTTCAGTGCTATGAGGGCATCGACCTCGCGCACGCGGTTTACGAGTGGAACTATCCGCGGCAGCTGCTGCACATCCGGCTGATGGGGGAGGGATCCGATAAGACCGACAGGCGCGCCGCGGAGCGGGAGATCTTCAGCTCCGAGTTCCTGCTGCGCCGGCCCCTGCTCGACGCGATCGACAACGACGACGCGACGCCGCCGGTGCTGCTCATCGACGAGATCGATCGGTCGGACGAAGAGTTCGAGGCCTTCCTGCTCGAGCTGCTCTCCGACTTTCAGGTCTCTATCCCGGAGATCGGCACCATCAAGGCACGCCAGGTGCCGTTCGTCGTGATCACGTCCAACCGCACACGCGAGGTCCACGACGCCCTCAAGCGCCGCTGCCTCTATCACTGGATCGACTATCCCGACCTCGACAAAGAGGTCGAGATCGTGCGCGCGCGGGCGCCCGAGGCGGCCGATGGGCTCGCCCGTGAGGTGGCGGCGCTGGTCCAGGGACTGCGGGGAATGGACCTGTACAAGGTGCCGGGAGTCGCGGAGACGCTCGACTGGGCGCGGTCCCTGGCCGCACTGGGCGCCACTCACATCGACTCGAACCTCGTCAACGCGACCATGGGCGCGGCCCTCAAGTACCAGGAAGACCTGGAGCGCGTGCGCGAGCAGGTGCCCGCGCTGGTCGAAAAGGCGCAGCGTGCCTAGCGAAGCGGCCGCTCCTCCTGACCTCCTTCCGCGCCTCGGCGCGTTTGCGCGCCTGCTGCACGATGCGGGACTCGAGGCGGGGCCGCGGCGGCTGACCGACGCCACGCGCGCGCTCGGCTTGATCGACCTGAAGCGGCAGGCCGATTTTCGAAATGCGCTGCGGTCGGTGTTCGTGAGCCGCAAGGAAGACCTCCCGACCTTCGAGGCAGCCTTCGACATCTTCTGGGCGCCGCCTGACCCTCGCGCTTCTGCCGGCATGATCCCCGGGCGCAGCCGCGCTCTGCCTCTCTCGCCCGAGCGTGCGAAGGTCTGGGCCAACGCCCTGGGGCTCAACGCCTCACAGATGAACCGCGAGCAGAATCCGGCCGAGTTTCCGGCACGCTCGAGCGGCTACAGCGCGGAAGAGCTGCTCCGGCACAAGGACTTCGAAGAGATGACGTGGGCCGAGACCGAGCAGGTCCGCCGACTCCTCGAGCAGGCGCCCTGGCGCGTGGCCGAACGCCGCACCCGCCGGCTGCGGGCATCGCGCACCGGCCGCATCGATTTGCGGCGCTCGGCCCGCCACGCAATTCGCTCCAGCGGTGAGCTGATGACTCTGTTTCACCGCAAGCCGCGTGTGCGCCGCCGGCCGCTCGTGCTCATCTGCGACGTGAGCGGGTCGATGGAGCGCTACTCGCGACTCCTCATGATCTTCGCCCACGCCATCGCGCGCCGAGAGGACCTCGAGGCTTTCGTGTTCTCGACACGGCTCACTCGCATCACGCGCCTGCTGCGTCAGCGCGACCTCGACCGCGCGCTCGATTCCGTGAGCAAGGGCGTGCGCGACTTCAGCGGCGGGACACGAATCGGTGATGCGCTCGGCGATTTCAATCGCCACTGGGCGCGCCGTGTGCTAGGGCACGGTGCGGTCGTGATCATCATCAGCGATGGGTGGGACCGAGGCGACCCCGCTCAGCTGAGCGCCGAGCTCGTGCACCTGCGCCGGTCCGCGCACAGGCTCATCTGGCTCAACCCGCTCCTCGGCTCCGAAGGCTATGAGCCGCTGACGCGTGGGATGGCGGCCGCGCTTCCGTACTGCGACGACTTCCTGGCGGCGCACAATCTCGAGGCGCTCGATGACCTCGGAAGACTGCTGGCCGGCCTGGACAGCAGGACTACCCGATGAGGGAAGTCCTGAACGAGCTCAATCAGTGGACGCGCGAGGGCGAGGAGATCGCGATCGCGACGGTGATCGAGACCTGGGGCTCGAGCCCGCGGCCGCTCGGCTCCAAGATGCTGGTCACGCGTTCGGGCAAGATGGCCGGCTCGGTCTCCAACGGATGCATCGAAGGCGCCGTGTTCGAGGAAGCTCAGAAGGTCCTCAAGTCCGGAACGCCGACGGTCGCCGCGTTCGGCGTCGCGGACGACGTGGCTTTCGAGGTGGGACTAGCATGCGGGGGCCACATCGAGGTCTTCATCCAATCGCTCGGCGCGGTTCATAGGCAGCTGATCAACATGCTCGATCGCAACGAGCCGGCAACGCTGCGCACCAACCTCGTCAGCGGCCAGGCGGAGCTCATCAAAGGCACTCCGCCGGGTTCAGAGCTCGCGCGGCGCGACGGCGAGCTGTTCGTCGAGCCCTTCCGCCGGCCGGCTCATCTGGTCATCGTCGGCGCCATCCACATCGCGATACCGCTCCATCGGCTCGCGAAGCTGATGGGGTACCGCGTGACCGTGATCGACGCGCGCGCGAAGTTCGCGACCAAAGATAGATTTCCGGAGGCGGACGAGGTGATCGTCGCGTGGCCGGACGAGGCCATGGCAAAGCTGGAGATCGACAGGTCGACCTACGTCGTAATCCTCACCCACGATCCGAAGTTCGATCTGCCCGCGCTGCGCTCGGTGCTGACGAAGGACGCCGGCTACATCGGAGCCATCGGCAGCCGCAAGACCAATCAGAACCGATTCGACGCGCTCCGCACAGAAGGCTTCACCGAAGAGCAGCTCTCGCGCGTGCACGGTCCCATCGGGTTGGACCTGGGGGGTCGCGGGGCGGAGGAGACGGCGCTCGGCATTTTGGCTGAGGTCACAGCGGTGCGCTTTGGTGGTTCAGGCGTGTCGATGAAGGCGGCCCGAAGGTAGCTTCTTCTGCGCCCTGAAGCGGCGCGCTTTTTCTCGATTGCCGCAAGAGGCCATGGTGCACCAACGACTCGAGTGGTTCTTCGAGCGGTCATAGAACGCCCAGCGGCACTCGTCAGAGCTGCAGAGCTTGAGCCGCTCCCAGGCGCCTGACGCCTGGGGCTCGAGGCGCGCCCTGCCTTCCGGCCCAAAGCGCATTCGCAGTTTGCTTGCGCTGGCGGCCTCGTTGAGGGTGGCCAGCTCGACGGGGTAGATCCGGTATCCCGAGTTGCCGCCGATCACCGCCCGCATCGCCTCCCGGACGGCGTGCGCGTGCTTGAGGTCGGCCTCATCGACCGGCTGGGAGGGGTCCATCAGGTCCCTTGCAACCAGCCACGCCTTGAGCGTGTTTGGGTCGTTGAGCTCCTCGTTCCTGGGCACCATGTCGAGGGTGTTGACGAAGGTCTGGACCAGGCCGAGCCCGCCGGTCGCCGTTTCCCGTTCAGACATCGAAATTTAGTTTACCCATAACCACAAAAGGCGCAACAGCGGTTATAATAACTGTCGTAGGGCATTAGCTGGTTAGGAGGTCGAAAATGAACCCGTACATGAACGAGGACGTGATGTGGCAGCGGCTCAAGGACATTCAGCTGGAGGCCGAGAACAGGCGGCTGTACGGCGACACCACTCCCACGGGCCTGATCGCGTTGTTTCGCCGCCTCGGGGAGCGGGTGTGGTGGCTCGCCGGGCTTGCCACGCGAAGACCGGCGCGCCGCCGGCGAATGCAACTCATCGACGATGAAAGCGACTCCGCGGCCGACGCGGCGTAGATGCGCGGTCATGCGGGAACTTTGGCGGCTGCTCGACGGTCTGGCCTGGCCGGTGGTGCGAGGTGTTCGTCCTCGATGGTGGGTGCGGACGCGCTAGGCGGCCAGCCGGCGTAAAACCGCGACCTGCTCGGCGTCGGGCCCGCCACCCGCGCCTGGCACCTCAAGGATGAAAGGCAGCTTCGCGAGCCGCGGCTCGCGGAGCAAGGCCCGGAAGCCCTCCTCACCGATCTGACCTGTGCCGATGTTGGCGTGGCGGTCGCGGTTCGATCCGAGACCGGTGACAGAGTCGTTGCAGTGGATCACCTCGACGCGCGACATGCCGATGACTCGGTCCAGCTCGTCGATCGTCTTTTTCACGTCGGCCTGCGTCCGCTCGTCGTAGCCCGAGGCAAACGCGTGGCACGTGTCGAAGCAGACCGCAACGCGTCGGTCGTTGTCCAGCGCGCTGATCATCTGCGCGATCTCCTCGAACCTCGCTCCAACGCAGCCGCCCAGGCCGGCATTGTTTTCGATCAGCAGGCGCGCCGACTTCGGGCTCGCCCTCTCGAGCACGTGCTGCAGATGCTCGGTGATCGCGGGGAGCCTCGCCTCAAAGCCCGCGCCCTTGTGCGAGCCGGTGTGAAAGATCACTCCGTTCACGCCGAGCTCGTCGGCCGCTTTCAGATAGCCGGCCAGCGTGCTCTCCGAGCGCTGGCGAAGCGTCGGATCATCGCCGGCGAGGTTGATCAGATAGACCGCGTGGAAGTAGAACGGCGGATGGCCGTGCCTGGCGGCGGCCTCCTTGAAAGTCGCGATGCGGTTCTCGTCGAGCTTGGGCGACCCCCAGAACCCGGGCGGCGTAGGGTGAACCTGTATGGCGTCCGCCCCCATCGCCCTCGCACGCTCAAAGGCCAGGTGGAGTCCTCCGGACGAGTCGACATGAGCCCCAAGAATGGCCATTCAAGAGAGAGTAATTCGGGTCCCATCTGGCATGCTGACCGGGCTTTGTCTGTCTTCGTCATGGGCGACCTCGACCTGGCGATTCGAGGCCGCACTTATCGCGAACCAGAGGGCCCGCATTCGATGGTCGTGCGGGGCAAGGACCTCGACGCTGGTCTGCAGCACATCGCAGCACGAAGCGACTGCAGGTCGGTCGCGGTCGTCGGCCTGCCGGAGAAGGTGCCCGACCTTTCGCCGCTGGTCGGACGTCGCCTTTTGCTGGTCGACGGCGACAGCGGACGCCTGCGTGATTTCGCGGAAGTCGCCATCCGAGCGGGCATCGAGGTGGAATGGATTCGCGCGGCCCGACCGCCGTTCGAGCGCCTGGCCGCCGCGCTGCTTCCCGTGGGGGGCATCGTCCTCGCCGCCGGGCGCAGCTCGCGGATGCCCGGGTCGCAAAAGCTGCTCCTCGACATCGACGGGGTGCCGATGGTGAGGCACGTGCTCGAGGCCGCGTCCGAAGGGGGCTGCCATCAGACGGTCGTCGTCTACGCCGAGGAGGACGTCCGGCGGGCCATCGACGGCCGGGCCGAGCTTGTCTTCAACGCCAGGGCAAACACCGGTATGGCCTCGTCGCTGCAGGTTGGGCTGCGCGCGCTGAGGCCCGAGATCGAAGGCGCGATGGTTGTCCTGGGCGACCAGCCGCTCGTCGGGTCGCGCACAGTCGCGACTTTGCTGAGGGCCTGGCGGCGAGAAGGATCGCGTCCCGCGGTTGCGGTCTCGAGCGGCGACGACGGCTGGGCGCCGCCGGTGATCATCTCCCGAGAGCTGTGGGACGAGCTGTTTGCGCTCAAAGGCGATGCCGGCGCGCGGCAGGTGCTGCACGGCCGGCCGGAGCTGCTCGACGTGGTGCCCGCGCCGGGCCGGCCGGACGACATCGACACGCCGGACGACTACGCGAAGATCGTCCGCCTCTTTCCCCGAAAGAGGAGCGCGTAGCATCTGGGATGGTGCTAGTGATCGCTCTAGGAGTGATAACTTGAAAGATCAGCTCAAGCCAGGCTGGGTCCGCTCTGGCGAGTACGAGGACATCCTCTACGACACGTTGGACAGCGTGGCCAAGATCACGATCAACCGCCCAGAGGTCCGCAACGCTTTCCGTCCGACGACCGTCTCCGAGATGGCGAAGGCGTTCGAGGTCGCCCGCGACGACCCGACCGTCGGCGTGGTCATCCTCACCGGCGCCGGCACCGAGGCATTTTGCTCGGGCGGCGACCAGCGCGTCCGGGGCGACGACGGCTATGTCGATCCCACGGGCACGGGCCGCCTCAACGTGCTCGACCTTCAGGTCCAGATCCGCCGCCTCCCCAAGCCGGTGATCGCGATGGTCGCCGGATACGCGATCGGCGGCGGCCACGTCCTGCACGTCGTCTGCGACCTGACCATCGCCGCAGACAACGCGCGCTTCGGCCAGACCGGGCCGCGCGTCGGCAGCTTCGACGGTGGATATGGAGCGGGACTCCTCGCGCGGATCGTCGGTCAGAAGAAAGCACGTGAGATCTGGTTCCTCTGCGAGCAGTACGACGCGCAGCAGGCGCTCGACATGGGACTGGTCAACAAGGTCGTGCCGCTGGCGGACCTGGAGCAGGAGACCCTCGCGTGGTGCCGCCGCATGCTCGAGCTCAGCCCGCTCGCGCTGCGCATGCTCAAGGCCGGCCTCAACGCCGCCGACGACGGACTCGCCGGCATCCAGCAGCTCGCCGGCGACGCGACGCTCCTCTACTACATGAGCGAAGAGGCGCAGGAAGGCCGGGACGCCTACGTGCAAAAACGAAAACCGAACTTCGCGAAGTTTCCGAAGCGACCCTAGTGGGCACGGTCGTGTCAGCAATCAGGCCAAGCGCTACCCGGGTCTGGTGGTCGGCCGTGCGGCCGGCGACGCTTGCCGCGTCGGTCGCACCGGTGCTCGCCGGCACTGCGATCGCCGTGCACTACGGCGGCGCGCGCTGGGCCGCCGGAATCGGCGCGCTGGTGGTCGCACTGGGAATCCAGCTCGGCGTGAACTTCGCCAACGACTACTCGGACTTCGTCCGCGGCGCCGATGCAAATCGGGTTGGTCCGTTGCGCGCGGCGTCGTCGGGGATCGTCGACCCGCCGCAGGTGCGATGGGCGGCTATCGCCGCTTTCGGCGTGGCGGGCGTGGCTGGTCTCGTGTTGAGCCTCGCCGTCGACGTCCGGCTGCTCGCGGTCGGGGCCGCGTGCCTGCTGGCGGGTTGGCTCTACACGGGGGGCCCGCGGCCCTACGGATACCTGGGCCTCGGCGAGGTTTTCGTCTTCGTCTTCTTCGGCCTTGTCGCGACCGTCGGGACCGTGTACGTCGAAACCGGACGAGTCACGACGCTCAGCGTCTTGATGGGATCCGCGATGGGTTTCCTGGCGACCGCGATCCTTGTGCTCAACAACCTGCGCGACATCGACACCGACGCGGCCGCCGGGAAGAGGACGCTCGCCACGCGTATCGGCCGCGAGCCAACGAGGATCCTGCTGCTGGTCCTGGTTTGCGCAGCGTTCGCGGCGCCCGTCGTCGCTTCCGTGACCGACCTCGCCCCGGTCACGATCCTGTTCGTTCTATTCGGCATCCCCATCGCATTCGTGCCTGTGCGAACCGCGTTCGCGACGACCGGACCTATGGCCCTGGTGCGCGCGCTCAAACGGATGGCCATGGCCCAAATGGCATACGCGCTGCTCTTCGCGCTGGGACTCGTGTTGTGAACGGCGTCTTGATCACGGCAAGTCGACCCGATGGCGTCGCCCGCGAGGTCGAGCGACTGTCGCGCCAGGGCCAGACACGGTTTGTGATCAGCACGATCGACCGCGGCGGAATGCTCGACCAGGAGCGACTCGGCGCGGCGCGTTACGCGGCCGGCCTTCAGTCGACGGTCGAGCTGGAGGCGCTCACAGCCGCCGCCGCGGCCGCGAGGTGATTCGCGAGGACGCGGGCGAACGCATCGGGTCGCTCCTGGTGGACCGCGTGTCCGGCCCTGAGCACGACCTCGGCTCGCCCGTTGCGCACAGTGGCGGCGAGCGTGCGTGCCGAAGCGACGTAGCCATGGTCGAGCTGGCCCGCGACAAACGTGCATGGAAACGTCACGTGGGAGAGCTCGTCCCACACTGGCTCCATCACCCCGGCGCCCATGCCGCGGAGCGAACAGGCAAGACCGGCGGCGTGGTTCTGCAGTCGTTCGGCGCGCACCTCGGAGACATACGCTGGACCTCGACGCTCCAGTCCGGCGAAGAGCGGAAGCGAGCTCCAGTAGTCGACGAAGGACTCGACGCCGTCCCTCTCGATCCGCTCCGCCAGCGCGTCGTCCCCCTGGCGCCGTCCCGCGCGCGCGTCCTCACCGAGCCCCGCGTGGGCTCCGATGGTGAGGAGCGAGAGGATGAGCTCCGGCTTTCGCGCGGCGATGTGCAGCGCGAGCCGCCCGCCCATCGAGTAGCCGACCAGGTGGGTCTGCTCAACGCCGAGCTCGTCCCAGAGGGTCTCGAGGTCGGCGGCGCACGCTTCCATGGAGCAGGGCGCGCCGCGCCGAGTCTGGGTCGCGCCGTGGCCGCGCAGGTCGGGCACGATCCACTTCCAGCCCTCGGGCATCCTGGAAATGAGCTCGCGCCAGCTCCGGCCGCTCTGGGTGAAGCCGTGCAGGAGCGTTACCGGCGGCCCGTCGCCGGTCACAAAGTAGTTCAGCCTGACGTCCCCACGCTCCAGAATCACGACTCGATCCTATGTCCGATGTAACTCAATCCTTCGCCGCCACGTTCGTCGACGAGCTGGCGGCGCAGGGCGTCGAGTTCGCCTGCGTCTCGCCTGGCTCGCGCTCGGCTCCCATCGCCATGGCGCTGCAGCGGCATCCCCGCATCAAAGTCCTCGTCCAGATCGACGAGCGATGCGGCTCTTTCTTTGCCCTTGGCCTCGGGAAGGCATCCGGCAAGCCGGCCGTCGTGCTTTCCACCTCGGGCACCGCCGCGGCCGAGTTTCATGCCGCCGTGGTGGAGGCGTCGTACTCGCACACCCCGCTCATCGTCCTCACCGCGGATCGGCCTCCGGAGCTGCAGGGAGTGGGGGCCAACCAGGCGACCGACCAGCAGCACCTGTATGGAAGAGCGGTGCGGTGGTTCTGCGATCCAGGTCCGCCTGTGGAGATGCCGAACGCGGCCCGCGTTTGGCGGCGGCTGGCCGCGCGGGCGGTTGCGGAAGCGTCCGGCGGACCGGTGCATCTGAACCTTCCATTTCGGGAGCCGCTCGTGCCCCCACCCGGCCACATTCCCGTGGCCGAGGGAGCGCCCGTGCAATCCGTGACCGCCGGCCGGCTGCTGCCGAGCCAGGCGCAGGTCGCCTCGATCGCCTCCGCGCTGCAGCGCGCGCAGCGTCCGCTGATCGTCGCGGGCGCGATGCGGGACGGCGATCGGCTGGCCGCGTCACTTCACCGCCTGGGCATGCCGCTGTTCGCGGAGCCCACCTCTCAGCTGCGGCGGGCTGAAGCCGGCGCGGTCGTTGAGTCTTACGAGGCCCTGCTGCGCGCCGGCTGGTCGCTGCAGCACGGACCTGACCTCGTGATCCGCATCGGCGCGATGCCCACGTCGCGGGTTTTGAACCGGTGGCTGGCCGCGGCTGCGGCGCCCACGTTCCTTCTCGATCCGGACCGCGCCTGGCGCGACGAGGACCATGTCGCCACCAACATGATGGCTTGCGACCCGCAGCCGCTGCTCGAGGCGCTGCCGCCGGTCGATCGGTCGGACTGGCGCGAGCTGTGGATCAGCGCGGGCAAGCGCGCCACGGCCGCGATCGCCGCGACCATGGTCTCCACGCCGCTTCATGAGGGCCACGTCGCGAGGGCGCTGAGCTCTCGCCTGCCCGATCCAGGCAACGTGTTCATCGGCTCGAGCATGCCGATCCGCGCGGCCGACAGCTTCTGGCCCCTGGCCAGGCCGAAGCAGCGCTTCTTCGCCAACCGGGGCGCGAGCGGCATCGACGGATTGGTCTCCAGCGGGCTTGGCGTGGCGACGGGTCGCGATCCCGCGCCGACGGTGCTGATGCTCGGCGACCTCTCCCTATACCACGACATGAACGGCCTGTGGGCGCTGCAGCGGCACGGCATCAGGGCGACGCTGGTCGTCTGCGACAACAACGGCGGCGGGGTCTTCAACTTCTTGCCCCAGGCGGAGCACCAGGACGTTTTCGAGGAGATCTTCGCCACCCCGCTGGGCCTGGACCTCTCGCAGGTGGCGCGGCTCTACGGCCTGGTCTACAGCCCGGTGACGGACCGATCGGGCCTCGAGCCGGCGATCGCCGACGCGATCGCTGCGCCGACGCCGACCATGGTGGTCGTGCGGTTCAAGCGGGAGGACAGCGTCAACGGTCATCGCCTGTGTTGGGAGGCGGCGGCCTCAGCGCTCAGGAGCTAGCCGGATTCGGTGCGTTTTGCGCAAAATGCACCTTTGGAAGAGCCCGAAAGGAACTTTCTGCGCAAAACGCACGGAACTACTCTTCGAGCAGGAACTCCAGCACCAGGCGGTTGAATTCGTCGGGGTGTTCCAGGTTCGGTAGGTGCGCAGCATTGTGGATGACCGCCTTGTGCGCATGCGGCACGTTCTCCATCAACACATCGACCGCATCGAAGATCGGCGGAACGTCTTCGTCGCCGAATACGACAAGCGTCGGCGCGGTTATCTCGTGCAGCCGATCCAAGGCCGGCGGATCGAGGTCGTCGGTCGGCGCGCTGGCCCAATCCGCGTTTACGTTGCCGCCGTTCATGTCGAGAAACAATTGGCGCAGCGGCTCCTTCACATAGCCGCGGGGACGGCGCGGCCCATCGAGCCAGAGGTGCATCTCCGCATGGTTCACCGCATCCATGTCGTTGGCCTCGTCCGCGGTACTGACTTCCGCGAAGATCTCGGGATATTTCTTGCCGAAGTCCGCTCCGCTGATACCGGGTCCGACCAGCACCAGCTTGGAGATGCGTTCGCCGTGCTGCAGCGCAAAGTCGATCGCGATGCCACCGCCGATCGAGCAGCCGACGAGGTGCACAGGTTTCAGCTCGAGCTGCTCGATCAGCGCGAGCAGGTCTGCCACCGGCGACCACCGTTGCGGCGGCAGCTCGGACTTCCCAAATCCACGAATGTCCGGGCGCACCACGTCGAAATGCTTGGCGAAGGCCGCGACCTGCGGCTCCCACATGCGGGAATCCGCAATGCCCGCGTGCAGAAACACGACGGGAAGGCCGGAGCCCTCCCGCTCGTAGTGGATGCGCGCGCCGTTGATGGTTGCCTGCATCAGACGAGCGCGGTAAGCAGCGCTTTGAATTTGAGCTCCGTCTCTTCGAGCTCGCGGGCCGGGTTTGAGTCCGGCATCACGCCGACACCCGCGTAGAGTCGCGCGCCGTCTTCCCAGAGGAGACCACAGCGCAAAGCTAAAGCGAGCTCGCCGTCGCCGCGCCCGTCGATCCAGCCGACAGCTCCGGCGTACCAGCCGCGCTCCATGCCCTCGAGCTCGTCGATCAGCGCGTCCGCGGCTTCGCGAGGCCACCCACCGACCGCGGGTGTCGGGTGCAGCGCGGCCGCCAGGGTCAGCACATCAGCCGCGGGTTCCGCCAGTTCTGCGTCGACGCTCGTGGCGAGGTGCTGGATGTTGGTGAATCGCACAACCTCCGGTCCGCGTGCGCTGACCCTGGCTGAGAAAGGTCCCAGCGCGTCGACCACGAATTGGGAGACGAGGCGGTGCTCGTCGGCGTCTTTGTTGCTCTGCGTCAGCGCGTCCGCAAGCTGCTCGTCCTCAGAGTCGGTGGCGCCACGTGCCACCGAGCCTGCCATCGGCTGCGCGAACGCGCGCGTGCCCGAGCGGCGAATGAGGAGCTCCGGCGACGCGCCCGCGAACGCGGTGCCGTCCGCGCCCGAGATGAGATATGTGAAGCAGGAGAGGTAGGCGGCGCGAAGGCTTCGGACGACCGTCCCCGCTGCAACGACGCCGTCGCCGTGCGCGATCACTTCGCGCGCCAGCACCACCTTGTCGGCGTCGCCGGCACGCAACCGGGACGCCGCGCTTCCCACGGCTGCGGTCCACGCGAACGGATTCCGCACGGGTGTGACCTCGAGCCTGCGAGCGGAGGGCGCTCGCACGGAAGTGGGGCTGAGATCGAGGAGGGCTTCCGAATCCTCTGTGGCGGAGACCACGAATGTGCGGCCGCGCGTGCGCATGACGGCCAGCGCCGGGACTCGAAAAAGCAGCGCGGGAAATCCCGACCAGGCGCCTCCAGGCTCCCGGTCGGTCCGGTAAGCAAAGCCGCCGACCGCCAGCGCGTCACTCGACGCGATCCGCAGCCACAGCCGCGATGCGGCGAGGATGCGGTTCTCGCCGGGCTCGAAGGCGGTGGTCTTGCCGTCCGCGTCCTCGACCGCGACGCCGCCAGGCGCCGCAACGATGTCCAGTGCGCGGCCGATCGCGGCGATGCTGACCGCGTCGGGCATCGGCCGCTCGATGAGCATCGCCTCGTGGCCGGCATCCCGCGCCGCGGTGACCAGGTCGACCAGGTCCGGCGTGCGGTCCAGCTCGCGCCGGCGAATCTTCGTTGCGGTGATCATTCGCGTTTCTCGATGTGCTCGCGCGCCGCGCGCAGGAGCGTGCGCTGGAAATGGTGGCGTACGAGCGTCCCGCTCGCCTCGAGGAGGTCGTTGAAGGTCTGGAGCAGCCTGCGCTCGGCCGCCTCTGTGGCGCCGCCCTCGGCCTGGATGCGCTCGCGGACGTAGCGGTCAAAGAGGTCGACGGCCTGGCGCGCCGTGCGGTCGACGCCGGAGGCGTAATCCTTGCCGAGCTCCATCAAAGCGCCGAGCGGCACGCCGGCGGCGATCAGCTTCATGCCCGCCGCGATCGCTTCCAGGTCGTCCGCCGGGTACAGGGGCTCTTCGGCACCCTCGATCGGGACGAGAAGCCCGGTCTGCTCGAGGCTCCTGAGCAGCGGCTCGGCAACACCGCTGCGGTCGGCGAGCTCGCCCAGCGTCAGGGTTTGAGGTGCCGACGGACGGGTGACCGCCGCGACCAGCGCCTCGTCCGAGGGCTCCAGCTCACCGGCCAGGAAGCGCTGGATCACGGTCAGGGTGAAGCCCTGCTGCTGCAGCTCCTTGATCCGCTTCAGCCGCTCGACGTGGGAGTCTCCGTACCAGGTCACCCGGCCGTCTCGCCTTGGCGCCTCCAGCAGGCCCTTGCCCTGGTAGAAGCGAATCGTGTCCACGGCCACACCGGCGGCCCTGGCCAACTGTTCGATCCGGTACTCCATGAGTACTTACTCTAACGATCGAAAAGCCCTAGCCGAAGGTGTTCCAGTAGTACATCCTGTCGAGCCAACCCGGGTCTGTCCGGTAGGCCCGCGCGAACGACTCCACCGAATCGACGTAGTCGAAGTCGTGGTTGTACTGAAAGATGGCGTTGCGCATGTTGTACGGCGCGCCATTCCGCACCAGGTAGCGCGCCGCGGCGAGGATCGCGTCGTGAGGATCGTGGATGTCTCCGCCCTGCCCGTATTGGGTCCACGTGCTGGGCAGGAACTGCATCGGCCCTTGCGCGCCCGCCGAGGAAGTGTCCTTGACCCGTCCAAAGTTGCTCTCGATGAAGTTGATCGACGCCAGGTAGCTCGGGTCGATCCCGTAGCGCCGGGCAGCGTCGTTGTAATACGAGCGCAACGCGCTCAGGGGCTCGGTGTCGGTATAGACGTGGTTGAAGTGCACGTTGACCAGGTAGTACTGGTCGATGCCCGCCAGGATGTAGAGCGAGTGAAGGGCGGAGATCACGTCCTCGAGCGGGCCCTGGACGCCCGAGGGCAGAAGCGGGACGACCGCGGACTCCACGGTCGAGTATCCGGCCAGGTCATACACCCGCAGCTGTTCCTGCCGTGCCCCCTGCCGGAAGTCGTACGCGGCGGCGGCGACGGCAAGCTCATGGCGCATCGAGTCGGTCAGGCCCGACGCCGGCTGCGCCGCCAGAGTGGCGAGCGCGTTGGACGCGTCCTGCATCGCGAGCTCGGCGGCGATGAGTCGCGCGGCCTCGTGGTGCGGATTGGGTCCGCTGTCCGGGTCCTGGGCGAGGGCGGCGTGTGGCACTGCAACCAGGGCGACCGCGAGCAGGAACGACGCGCCGGCTCGGATCAGGCCGTCTCCTCCGCGCTCGCGACGATTCCGGGACGTTGGTCGGGGACCATCGGCAGGTCAGGAGGATAGGCATCCGCTGGCGTCGTCGCACGGAGGCCGACCGAGTCGAGCAGACCTGTCACCTCGTTCCCCATAAGCTCCCCGCCCTGGGCGATCAGGGCTTCGACGGCCTGGTCGATCCCTTCTTTGTTGGCATTCATCAGTCTCCAGTCGTCGATGTAGGCCGAACCGAGAATCTGGGCCACCACGCGCCGGCCGCGGGGGTTGTTCAGCACCGCCCCGACCCAGGTGCCCTGCTCATGCATTCCCTCCGCGACCTGCGCCACGGAGATCAACTGCTCGCCGATGTTGGTGGCCTTGGTCGACATCTTCGGGTCCAGCTTGTCCGCGCCCATGCCGATCGTTCCCACCATTCGGCACGCGATCGCCGTGGCGTTCCGGAGGTCTCCATATACGCCGGTCGAGCCCTCGCCGTAGAAGACGTGCTCGCAAGCGATGGAGCCGAGCGAGTGCCGGATGTCGCCTGCCAGCTGAGACCTGAACTCCATCCACTCCTCTTCGTTGGGCAGCGACTTGTGGTAGCCGCCGATCTCGCCGATGGCGGTCGCCCGGCGGCGGATAGAAAGGCGGACATGAGCGTGGTCGGTCTTGAAAAAATGCGATGCGACCGCGTGGCCCATCTCGTGACGTGCCACCGCGATCTTGTCTCTCTCGCTGTACTCAACGGGAAGGGCAAGGCCGGCCTCGACGTTGCCCATCGCCTCTCGGACGTCCTGCCAGTTCAGCGCGTCGCGTCCGTCTTCGAACGCATACAGGAGGGCAAGGGAAAGAGCCTGTTCGATATCGGCCGGTGAATAGCCTTCGGTGATTCGCGCGAACTCATCGCGGCGGCTGGGCGTGTCCAGCGCAGGGTCGTGCTGCTTCTTGGCGAAGTAGAGGTTGGCAATGTCCTTGCGTGACTCGCGGTCCGGAAGGCGAAACACGAGTTGGCGGCCGAACCGGCCAGGTCGGGTTACCGCTTCGTCAAGTACCGACGGCCGGTTGGTCGCGCCGATGAAGAGGATGTTGTAGTTCGGCGCTTTCAGCGCGGGTATTCGCAGCTTCAACTTGGTGCCGTTGAATCCGACCACCCGCGGCAGGAACAGACCGTCGAGGGTCAGGTTCACGAGTCCGCGCAACTGCCGGATGATCAATCCGGGGTTGTCGATGCCGTCCATCAAGACGAGAAGCATGTTCAGGCCCATCATGCCCCCGCCCATCATCCCCATCATTCCGCCGCCCATCATTCCGCCGCCGGCCATGCCACTGCGTCGCGACGCGAGAGCGTCGATCTCGTCGATGAAGATGATGCAGCCGCCCCAGGTCTTGGCCTTCTTGCGAGCGGCCCTAACCATCAGGTAGACGCTGATCGCGTCAATACCCATGAAAAGCATTGCGAAAGAGCCGCCATTCGCGATGTAGATCGGGACGTGGAGCGAGGATGCAATCGCCTTGGCAAGCATGGTCTTGCCGGTGCCGGGAGGGCCGACCATGAGCACGCCCCGCTCGCGCTTGCCGCCGGCCTTCACATAAAGCCGGCCGTGCTCGATCAGCTTCAGGATCCGCTTCATCTCGCTGACAGCCGACTTCTGGCCACGCACGTCTTCGATGTCCACACCGAACCGGGCGTCGTCCGGCACGATCATGGTCTTGCCGATCCTGGACAGAATGTAAAACGGCCCGAGGATCAGGGAGAAGTTGGCGAACATTAAGAAGACGAGGTAGATCATTTGCCCGAAGAAGGCTTGCAAGATGGTAGGCAGGACGAGCAGAGCGTCGAGCGGCGCCAGACCGAAGATGAAATACATAAGGCCGAAGTACGCGGCGGGTACTGCGGTCAGCCAAAGACTTCGTCGCCAGAAGATCGCACGGTTGGTCTCGATAGTTCGCTCGAGGACGTCAGGTTCAGCGGCCACATGCTCGTGGATGACAAGCCGGCGCTTGATCAGGCTCAGGATGCCGCGGCAAACCAGCATTGCGAAACCGGCGTAGATGATCGACCCGACGATCCCCAGCTGCAGCCCGATCAGCGCGAACGCGAACGACGAAGCGCCGACGAAAAACGTGAGGATCCAGAAGATGATCACGGCGGGGTCAAATCACTATACGTTCTCGGGTTTCTCGGTAACGCCGTCAGATTCGCGTCTCCGGTGTAGGGCCACCAGGATGACCAGAGCGATACCGATCGCGATCAGCAGGTCGCCGGGACTGTAGGCCTCGGGGAGAGGGCGGAGGGCCACCCAATCGCCCAGCCAGTTGAGGTGTGTGTCCGGTCCCATCAGGGTGTACTGGCCGATGTGGCTGCGCTGGTTGAGCGCGCCTCCCAGCTGCGAGAGCGCGAGGTCGGGCGCCACCGGCATCCGACCCGCATTGGCGACCGCCACGACCAGGTTGAGCAGGCCGCCCGCGGTGACGAGCCACACGCCTGGCAGGCGCTTCAGATGCCAGACTGTCCACAGGACGATGAGCGCGAGCGAGACCGAGTACACGTACTGGGCGCCTTCGACCCGGCTGAGCGGGCTGAAGATCACGACATAGCGCAGAACCACGGCCGCGACGAGGAGCAACGGCCATCGGAATTTGAGCCGCGCGAGGTTGGAGAGGTTGCCGCCGCCCGCGATCCCGAGCAGCAGGCCGAAACCGATGGCCAGGGGCCAGAGCACTAGCTCGGCTTACTCGACGGCGAGCCGCGAAGCCGCTCCCGCCAGGACCTTGACGCCGACCGGCAGCGCCGCCTCGTCGATCCGAAATCCGGGGGAGTGATGCGCCGGCGGCGTGTCGCCTTCCGGTCGTGCGCCCAGCATGAAATAGCAGCCGGGAATGCGGGTCAGGAACTCGGCGAAGTCGTCGCTCACAGTCAAGGGCCGGCCGAGCAGGCTCGCGTGATCGCCGATCAGCTGCTGCCCGACCTCCATCACCGTTCGCGTGACGTTGGGTTCGTTCATCAAAGGCACCGTCCCGTGCACCAGATCGAGTGTCGAGCTGACTTCGAACTCGCTCTGCGTCTCGCGCAGCAGGTCGTGCAGGCGGTCGAGCGCCTGGTCGCGAAGCAAATCGTTGAAGGTGCGCAAGCTGCCCTGGACGAGGACGCCGCGCGGCACGATGTTCCACGCGCCGTCACTGCTGATGTTGCCGACGGTGGTGTGGCACTGCACTCCGTCGTGCTCCAGTCCTTCGACCACGGTGTGCAAACGCTCGACGAAAAAGGCTTGCGCGGCGAGCACGTTGCCACGCCTGCCCATCATTCCCCCGTGTCCTCCCGGGCCCGCGAACTTGATGTCGAACGCATCTGACCCAGCCCAAAGCAGGCCCGGTCGCGAGACGACAGTCCCAGACTGCAGGAAGCTGGCGATGTGCAGCCCGATCACAGCGTCTGGACGATGGTCGTCGAGCAGCCCCCGCGCGATCATGGCCTTCGCGCCTTCGACGATCTCCTCCGCCGGTTGGAAGACGAAAAGGTACTTGCCGCTGACGTCCCAGATCCGGTCGATCAGCGTCCGCGCGACGCCGATCATGATCGCCATATGCGCGTCGTGGCCGCACGCGTGCATCCGGCCATCGATGCGGGAGTGAAAGTCGACTCCCGATTCTTCGTGTATCGGCAGCGCGTCGATGTCGGCGCGCAGCATCACCGTCTTGCCCGGCCTGCCTGTGTCGAGCAACGCCACGGCACCGGTTTCGGTCGGGCTTGTTTCCAGGTCGAGCCCCAGCTCGCGCAGCCGTTCCTTGAGATAGCGGGTGGTCTCGTGCTCGCTGAAGCTGACCTCGGGATGCTTGTGGAAGTAACGGCGCAGGTCGACCACGTCGTCGAGCACCGATTTGCTCGGCAGCGGCGTGGTCGCGTTCTCGTCACTCATGCCCTTCCTCATGAATGGCGACCAGGCTGTATCCGCGCGCGGACGCGTGGACGAAGGTCGGGCCCAACCCTGGCTCGAGCTCGTCGAGGCGGCGGCGCAGGGTGAGCAGCGCGGAGTGCACGGTGGAATGGGCGGCGTTGTTCCTGAACAGTCCCGCCTGGATCAGCTCGCGCGCCGTGGCGGGCTTGGAGCCCTGCGCGAGAAACAACACCAGCGCCGCCTGCTGCTGCGTCAGCTGCACGTCGCGTTCGCCCATCCGCACAGTGCGTCGCGTCGGGTCGAACTCGTCCAAAGCGATATGTCCCTGGCCGGCCCGTTCCGCGCTCCACCAGTCGCGCCGCGAGGTCGGAGTAGATGTGAGCCATCGGGACGTTGCCTTTCACGAAATAGGAGCTGGCGCCCAGCTCGTATGCGCGGCGGATCGAGGCGGAGTTGACCTGCGCCGCGGAGAGCACGATCACCGGGAGTCCGGGATGGTGCTGGCGGATCCAGGTCAGCAGCTCGAAACCAGAGTCCTCCTGCTCGTCCAGGACCAGGTCCAGCAGCACCGCGGCGACGCGCTCGTGCTCGAGCAGGTTGCGCGCCTCGGGAGCCGAGGCGGCAACCGATGGACGGTAACCGAGGTCGTGCAGGTCGATCCGCAGCTGTTGCAGCATCGCGGCCTCGTCCTCGACCACGAGCACGGAGGAGCCGAGGACGTCGGCCGGACGGTAGACCTCGAGACCAGGCGGGAGCGGCGGCAGGCGGACCTCGCGCTTGGGCGAATTGCCATTTCTGGCGTTTCCCCGGCGAATAGTGTGATTTTCCAAGCTACCACCTACTTTATTTTTTACTAAATTTGATTAGAGTAGAATGCCCGAATACGACCGGCTTCCCGCATACTAACGGCCGGACCTGGCACGGATTGGAAAAACAAAGGGGTAAATTGGGGATGACTTGGCGACTTAAGGTCCAGGGTGTGATCATCGCATTGCTCGTGCTGGGCGCCCTCGCGATGGCGGCCGGCGCGCAGTGGACGGACGACAGCTTTTCTTCGTTCTTCGGCTGGTAAACACCTAGGAATCTGAGCTCCGGCGCTCGCGAGCGCGCCGGATCGCGACCGGGAGGAGGGCATAGAGGTCCGCCCGGTCGACTGCTTTGCTCATGTAGCCGACCACGTCCGGGTCGTCTGTCCCTGATGGGAACACGGGATAGGCGGTGTAGAAGATCACAGGCACCTTCTGGCCACGCGCCCGCAGCTCGTTGAGCAGCCCCCAGCCGTCCATCGGCTCCGGCAGCATCAGGTCGATGATCGCCACCTCCGGCTTATCCGCCTGGGCCCGAATCAGTGCCTGGTCGGCGTCTTCGGCGATCGACACTTTGTAGCCAAGCATCTTCAGGTCGGTTTCGAGGATGACCCTCCACGCCCGCTCATCGTCGACAACCAGCACAGTTGACCCCCTCAGCTCCTCGGGAGTGGGCGCGATTGGCTTAGGGGGGGTGAACGGCACCTGAATTCTGGCGCAGTATATCGGTGGCAATGGCGACATCCGCGCCTCGCAACACAGGACCACACCGCTCACCCGCCGGGATCAAGCGAACTCCGGCTCGCCCGAAGCCTGTTTCCAGGGAGCGCGTCGGAGGCACTTCCGGCCCGTCGGTGAACGCTCTCGTCCATGAGCTGGGCACGTGCGTCACCGAGGCGGACCTGCTCCAGGTCCTGTATCGGGGCCTGCAGGGCAAGTTCGGCTACGACGCCATCAACCTGCAGGTGCTGGAGCGTGAAGGCTGGTACCACTCCCTCGCCATGGATGCGGGCGTGCTGCAGGACGTGATCCGCCGCCCGGTGCGCGAATCGATGTACGCGCGCCAGTTCGCCAACCCGAAGACCACCGTGATTCCGATCGAATCGCACGCGCGCCTCGAGATCGGCAAGGGTCCTGGCGCGCGCACGCCAAGCAAGGTCGCGATCCGGGTGCCAGTGATGCACCAGGGCGAGCTGATCGGCAGCGTGATCTACCACACCTACCGCAAGCGCCGGGTGCCGCCCGCGGAGCAGGAGTTCCTCGAAGACGTGCACCGGCGGCTCGGAGTCATGCTCGCCAACGCCTCCCTGAACGAGCTGACCCGAAACCAGGCGCGCAGCCTGCAGGCGCTGAACGATGTCGCGCGGGCGATGACCGCAACACTCGACGAGACGAGCGTGCTCGCCGGGCTCTACGCCACGCTGCGCGAGCTTCTCCCGGTCGATTCGCTCGAGATGGTCACCCTGCAAGACGGGACCGATCGGGCGCGCTACCTGAACATAGTCGGCGAGGCGGCCCCCGGCGCGCGGTGGCTCCCGCCGCGTTCCCCCCTGGCCGCGCCGGCGCGCAAGGTCGTGGCGGACAACAAGCCCGTCCTGATCCATCAGCCGCATTCGTCGCTCTGGGTCCCCCTGAAAGAGGGTGGCGTCGCGCGTGGCGCTCTCGGCATCAAGTGCTCACGGCCCTACGCGTACGAAGACTCGACGGCCGCCTTCCTGGAGCTGGTTTCAGACGAGGTCACGCTCGCGATGCGCAACGCGCGAAGCTACGAGGCGATCGAGGACCAGCGCCGGCGGCTCGAGGTCGTCAACTCGATCGGCACGCGGCTTGCCTCGAGCCTCGACCGCTGGTCGATCATGCGCACTCTGCGCGAGGAGCTGGCGGCCTTCCTCAGCTTCGACGGGTTCATCCTCGCGACAATCACCCAAACCCCCGAAGGACCGGTGGCAGAGGGCTACCAGTACGTGGGCGGCGTGGAAGAGGTAGTGCCTCTTGTCCCCCTGGCCGTGACGGGTCCTTCGCGCGAGGCGTACGAGTCCGGCAAGCCCGTCCTCGTGCGCAACAACCCCTGGCGCCGCACTTTCGAGCAAAAGGGCCTCGAGCGCGAGGTCTGGACCGTGGGCGAGGGTGCGGCGGTATTCGTGTCAGGACCCCCCTCCGAGCGTGGCCGGGTGTCTCGATCCTTTGTCTGGGTCCCCGTGCTGAGCGGCGAGCAGATCACCGCGATGCTTTCCCTGCAGTCCTACACGGAAAGCGCATTCGATGACTGGCACGTGAACCTGCTTCACGACGTCGCTGCGCACGTCAGCCTGGCCCTCGCCAACGCCGACCACTTTGCGCAGGCGCAGACCGAACGAGCTCGGCTCGAAGCCCTCCACCTCCTCGATCTCGGCGTGGCGAGCGCCTCTGACGAGCGACAGCTCGCCGAGGCGGTGTTCGCGGTCGCGTGCGACTACCTCGGCTCGACCCACATGGTGCTGGCCTACGTCGACGTCGGAGGCCTGGTCGCCGGGTTCACCGGACAGCGAGATGAGCGCGCCGCGCCGATCGGCCCCGTCGCGATCGACAGCGCGCCGTTCTTCCGCCGCATGATCGAAGGTGGCACCGACGTGATCGACGTCGTGGCCGATGACCCGGCTGACCTGGCCGGACCGATCGGCGGCTATGTGTTCAGCCACTCCCCGAGCCATGTGGTATGGGCGCCCATCACCCAAGACGATCGCGTCGTGGCAGGCGTGGTCGCCATGCGCAACGACGGGGGACGTTTCCAGGCCACCCACCTCAAGCTGCTCGAGACCGCAATGCCGGTGGTCGGCATTGCCCTCCGGAC